>Ga0209724_1000030_pt1 | contig 257723 bp, 257 predicted proteins | sample grotaG_FD_184143 | JGI IMG/M metagenome (GOLD analysis project Ga0209724, IMG submission 184143) | Glacier valley bacterial and archeal communities from Borup Fiord, Nunavut, Canada, to study Microbial Dark Matter (Phase II) -... | ecosystem: Environmental > Aquatic > Freshwater > Ice >...
CTTATCACTCATGGCTGATTCGTCGGGTGCCATCGCAGCAATGCGTCAATACGTGACGCCAACGATGCAAGCACTCACCGTGATAGCTGGGCTAGCGAGCGTATTCTTTATCGTCTACGGAGGCATTCTATATATGACTAGTACTGGTCGGCCTGATAAGCTTGATCAAGCTAAGCATGTTCTTAAAAATGCGCTAATTGGTCTGGTGATTGTTTTGGCCGCGGCGGTACTTACGTCAATCTTGAATGGAGCGATAACTCATACGGCTCAACCTGCTGCCGCTACACTACCAAGTCTTGTAGCAATTGATTCGGTGGCGCCTAGTAATGGTTTGGTTGATGTGTTAATTAACGCTGTAATGGGATTTTTAAATGTAATCATACAGACGATTGCTTCACCGTTCCTTGAGGCTCTTAATTATTTCACCAAAGCCACACCACTAATGTCTGATAATTCGAGTGTCTTTAACTTTTGGTCGGCGATGGTTGGTATAACGGATGTCTTATTTGTGGTAGTTGTGGCGCTGATTGGCTTCCATGTGATGAGCGCATCGACTTTTGGTCTTGATGAGATAGAATTTAAACACCTCTTACCAAGAATTGCCTTGATATTTTTACTTCTTAATACCTCAATCTTTATTATTGATAGCTTTATTGCGTTATCTAATGTACTGATTAGCGCTGTTGGGCAGATTGGAGGTAGTGAGTCAGTTTGGGATGCTTTAACGGCTATTGTCAAAGAATCTGGTGGTCAAGGTGTTGCGGCCTTGCTGATTATGATAGTGTTTCTAATTTTCGCATTTATCTTACTGGTTTATTATGTTGGTCGTTTAGTGACGTTGTTTATTGGTGCTGTTCTCTCCCCATTAGTACTGCTTCTCTGGCTGGTGCCTGGTTTTAAAGATTTCTCAGAAACTGCCATAAAAACTTATCTAACAACCATATTTATACTTTTTGTGCACGTTATTATCTTGCAACTTGCCGCTTCCTTATTTGTTGGCATGTCGGCGACAGTTGGTAATGATGTTCCGAATGTTTTAATGTCGATGGTCGTTGGTTTGGCTACTGTTATTACGCTTTTAAAAACACAAGGACTAATGATGCAACTTAGTTATGTTAGCCTTGGCGCAAGATCAACGCGTCAGCTTGGTACACAGTTTATGAATGGCGTTAGTTATCTTGGTGGTCGTGGTAAAGCTGCTGTTTCGGCGGTATCTAGTAAAGTTAGTAGTCGTTCAAGTAGTAGCACTTCGGCACCAACTGGCGCGAAACGATCCAACGTTAGCGTAGTGCAATATGCAGCGCCAAAGTCAAAAACGCCTTCTAACACTTCTTCATCTAGAAATAAGGTATCGACTGGTACCACATCTCGTGCACCAAGGGTAAATTCATCTAGAAGTATAGTCTCCATGCCTCAAGTGACAGTTAGACGAGTTGCGGCTAATAAAACTATTAAAAAGGAGGATAAAGCAGCATGAAAATAACCGTCGTACCAGCTCAAATTACTACTGTTGAGGATCGCGTTGCGGGTAACCTAGGCTTTTCTCAGCTGATACTGTTTGCGATACCAGTATTTGGTGGCTCGCTTCTTTACGCAATTCTGCCACCAAGTATGGAATTTAGCTTATATAAAATTATCGTGGTTATTACCATTGCGATATTGTCTAGCATCTTAGCGATTCGTATAAAGGGTAAAATAATTCTCTTTTGGTTAGTTATAATTCTCAGCTATAACTTAAGGCCAAAGTTATATGTATTTAATAAAAATACTAACAATTATCGGGAAGATTATCCTGAGGTGCCTAAGGTTACGGTTAAAAAAATCGATACGGCTAAATTACATACGCCTGCTGTATTGAAGAGACTTAGCGGCATAGAGCGAGCTCGTTTGTATGTCGATCTTGATAATCCAATTAATCGATTGCGTTTCGAAACAAATAAAAAAGGAGGTATAAATGTTTGCATTGCAGAAGTCCAAGAATAGGGTTAGTAGCCGTACCCAGATTGCGATCAAGGGGGCAAAAGATGGTATTTTAATACTCCCCCACAACCAATACCGAGCAGTGTTGGAGGTCTCGTCACTTAACTTCGAACTTAAGAGCGAAGATGAGCAAGATATTATTATTGATACCTATGAGAGTTTTTTAAACTCAGTCGGTTCAAGCTTGCAAATTTTGATTCGAACTCGTGAGATTGATATGGATAAATATCTTGAAGATTTGGGTGAACGTCTAGAAGATGAAGCCGAACCTGTTTACCGCGAACAACTGAAAAATTACGACGAATTTATACGATCTCTGATTCAATCTAACAAGATATTAACCAGGCGTTTTTATATTATCATGCCATATGCGGCTACTGCTAAGGTCGATTTTGACTTCATTAAAGAACAGCTCGGGCTAACTGTCGATATTGTTTCAAAAGGTATGATGCGACTCGGTATGCATGCTCGTGAACTGTCGAGTCTTGAAGTTCTTGATCTATTCTATAGCTTTTATAATCCAAAGCAGGCTAAACTCCAACCACTCAATGAAAGGGCTCTGCAGATGATACGTACAGCCTTAATTCAGAAAGGAGAAAACAATGATTAAAACTAAACTGAGTTTCTTAAAGAAGCGATGCGAAGCTAAAGAATCTAAAAAACGTGAACTAAAATTAACGTTCGGCGAACAGGATATGCTAGATGTCATTAGCTATGCCGGTCTGGAAGAAAATGTCGATTATCTAAATATTGATGGCGTTTTTGTCCGGACTTTATTTATATCTGGTTATCCATTTGTGGCTAGCTCTGGCTGGTTAGATAGTTTAATTAACTTTAGTCACGATTCGGATATTAGCTATCATATTAGCGAAGTCAACGCCATTAGTGCTTTACCTAAATTAAATCGAAAGATTACAGAGTTAGAAAGTACTAAGCGGGCAATGATTCGGGCTGGTAAGATTGTCGGATCCGAAATTACCGATCCGCTAGATTCGGCCATTGATTTGCGGGATAAAATTCAACGCGGTCAAGAGAAGCTATTTCAAGTAGCTATCTATGTAGCGCTTCAGGCTGAGAGCTTAGAAGAACTAAATAAAATAACTAAATTACTTGAGACCACCCTATCCGCTCGGTTGTTTTATAGCAAAGTGGCTCGGTATCAACAACTCGAAGCTTTGCAATCTGTTTTACCACGTGGTGAAGACCAACTAGCCCAGAAACGAAATCTAGATAGTTCATCAGCTGCCCTGACATTTCCGTTTATGAGTTCGGAACTTGTGCAAGAATCCGGCATTCTCTATGGTGTAAATAAATCCAATAACTCACTAGTTATTTTAGATAGATTTAGCTTGCATAACGCTAACTCGATAGTTTTTGCGCAGTCTGGTGCTGGTAAGAGCTACACCACCAAAGTCGAAATATTACGTCAGCTAATGCAAGGTACGAAAGTTATTGTGATTGATCCAGAGCGAGAGTATAAACGCCTAACGGAATCAGTTAATGGTACATACATTAAACTGTCGGCAAATAGTAAAGAAAAGATTAATCCATTTGATCTTGCTACGACGTTTCATGAAATCACTAACCTATCTGAACATGCCCAAGATTTAACGGAAATTATTAGCTTAATGGCCGATGGATTAAACTCACGCGAGAAAGCGGCTGTCGATAAGGCCATTCTAAAAATCTATAAAACCGCCAAGAAAGAACAACCGATTTTGGAGGATTTGTACCGCGAGCTTCATAAACTTGGGCATCTCAAACTTTGTGAGCGTCTTGAAAAGTATATATCTGGGTCGCTGGCGGAAGTGTTTAATTCGCAAACGAACATTAATCTAACTAATCGGTTGGTGATTTTTGACATTAAGGATTTACCTGAATCAATGCGACAGATTATGATGCTAATAATTTCGAACTTTGTTCAAAACCAAGTTAAGGCCCACCCAGAGAGGCGTCTGCTGATTATTGATGAGGGCTGGATGCTACTAGAACACGAAGAAAGCGCTCGATTTGTAGCTGGACTGGTACGTCGTGCTCGTAAATATTACCTAGGTGTGTCAATTATTTCTCAGCAGGCCAATGACTTTTTGAAGAGTGATTATGGCCGCGCCATCGCTTCTCAAAGTGCACTGCGTATATTAATGCGACAAGATTCTACGACGATTAAGAATGTAGCTAGTGAGTTTAATCTATCTGAATACGAAGAGAGTTTTCTACTTACCTGTGAACGTGGTGATGCGCTGATTATATCCGATCAAAACCATGTGGCCGTAAAAGTTGTAGCTAGTGAAAAAGAACATCCACTTATCACAACTAACCCAGTGGAGATATATTAAAAATGAATTCATACGTCATCAATCGCCTCATTAATGGAGATACGAAGAATACTTTTGCAGTAGCCTTAGCTTCTCTGGCTTTTATTATTGCACTGCCAGTAATGGCGGTATTCTCGATGGGCGGCGACGTCGTTAGTTTTTTAAGTGGCACCGCCAGTGCTATGTCGGCCGAAGAACAGGGGTTTTATATGGGCGGACCAGTTGAGGGTGACACTTACGCCTGGGGGAATTGTACCTATTGGGCCTTTGCCAATAGAATTTGGATTGGTAAGACTATTCCGACAACTTGGGGCAATGCTAATACTTGGGATGATAATGCAATATTCGATGGTTACATAGTAGATCATATGCCACAAGTCGGAGCAATCATGCAAAGTAATGATGCTCCGCTTGGGCACGTGGCTTACGTAACTAGTGTCGATAGCGAAACTGGACAGTGGAAAATATCTGAAATGAATGCGCCACATTTTAATGTTGTTAGTATGCGTACTTTTGATAAATCTTCAGCTATCTATTATAACTTCATACACGATAAATTTATGGTAGCGCCATGAACGAAGCAAGCTTCTGGCAGTTTATTGTAGATTACTGGCCTGTAATTGCTATGTCGGTTATTGGCATGGTTTTATTAGTGTTATTGGTAGCTTTTGCTACTCACCTGTTTAATCGTCGGTATTTAAGTCATCGTGAAATGGTTTGGCTCGAATTAACGCCACCGGCATCAATTATAAAGACCCCAGAGGCCACAGAGCAGTTATTTTCGGTAATCCATGGTCTGTATGCTGCACGACTCTTTAAAGACAAGCTGCTTGGTCGAGCGCCAGTTTTAAGTTTTGAAATTACTTCAACCAAACAAGATGGCATACGCTATTTAATCCAAGTTGAGAAATTTTTGAGTAAGAGTCTTCAAAAAACAATTTCAGCCTATGTGTCAGAGGCAAAAGTAAAACAAATTGAGGTTTCGAACCAAAAGATTGATGGATTAATTGAGTTTAAAGAAATTGGCCATTATGTGCTTCCTTTAACACTCGCCACAGCCTTTGATCAACACGATCCGCTCGCTTATGTTACTAATGCGATGACGAAACTCGATGAGTCGGAGCGTGTTACGATGCAAATTGTTTTAACGCCAGTAAAATTACCCGATGCTAGCAAACTAGCTCAAAAAATTCTTGGTAATGAAGATATATTAAATAATATTCAAAGTGGTGGTTTTATTTGGATGCAGCGGCTTAGTGATTTTATTAACAATATATTATGGGGTGTTATCGATACGGCCAGTGAAGCTTACCACGGCACGATAACTGGTGATTATGTAACAAATGTTAGTAATCGGGATGCTGAATTTAAATCACAAGTGGCAAAACGTCAACGTCCAGCGCGAACTCTGAGTGCATTTGAGCAAGAACTAATGGAGTCGATGCATCATAAAGTAATACAGCCACTCTTTCAGGTGAGTTTGCGAATCTTGGTTAGCGGTGGTAATGCTAAAGAACATATGGCTAGCCTTCGTTCAGCGCTTGATGGCTACAGCGTGCCTTTGTATCAAGCGCTTCGGGCTAAGCCGCGTATGCCATTAATTCAACAATACCGCATGAAACTTGCCAACAAACGATTGCCGGCATTATTTAGGCGAAATTCGATGATACTTTCGACGGATGAAGTTGCTAGTTTGTATCACTTTCCATCCAGTAAATTGAGCCGTACTGATAACCTTATTACTTCACTAAGTAAAACTCTTCCAGCACCAGTTTCGCTAAAATCTAACGCCAACAAATTAGCGGTAATAATTGGCGAAAACCAACATCATGGCATCGCCACGCTAATAGGATTAACCGAAGCCGAGAGGGCTCGGCATTTATATATTATCGGTGGTACTGGAAATGGAAAAACTACCATGCTTCTCTACTCGATTATTCAGGATATTAAGAATGGTAATGGCGTAGCCGTGATTGATCCGCATGGCGATCTTGCCGAAACTATCTTGCGTCATATCCCAGAAGATCGAATTGATGATGTGATCTATATGAATCCTGATGATTTAGAGCATCCTGTCGGTATGAACTTGCTCGAACTACCAGATGGTCTTGTTGGTGATGATTTGTTGCGCGAAAAAGATTTCGTGACTGAGTCAACTATATCTGTGATGCGCAAGATATTTTCCGAAGACGACAGTGGCGGTCATCGTATTGAGTATGTTTTACGAAACGCTATTCAAACTGCCTTAACGCTTGAAGGCTCAACATTATTCACCATCTTTCAGTTACTTAACGATTCGAGATTTAGACGTGATGTCGTTAAAAAATTAGAAGATGAAAATCTTAGGAATTTTTGGAAGAATGAGATTGGTAGAGCTGGTGAAATGCAACGAGTTAAAATGTCAGCAGGTATCACGGCTAAGATTGGACGATTCCTATTCTCAGCATCAGCCCGTCGAGTACTAGAACAAGAAAAATCTACCATCGATTTTGATAACATAATTAATGAAGGTAAGATTCTGATTTGTAACTTTTCGAAAGGGCTTCTTGGTGAGGATACTTCTGCCCTATTTGGAACGACGGTACTAGCAAAGTTACAACTTGCATCACTACGACGAGCGCGACTAGCTGTTGCAAACCGACGGCCATTCTATCTATATGTTGATGAGTTTCAAAATTTTGCTACAACTAGCTTTACTCAGATGTTAAGTGAGGCCAGAAAATATAAGCTATTTTTGACTATGGCCGAACAATCGACGAGTCAACAGGATCAGCAGAAACTCGTTGATGTTATCTTGGCAAACGTTGGTACGGTGATATGTTTTAGATCTGGTAGCCCAGCTGATGAGCGTCTTGTTTTGTCACTGTTTAGTCCCTACGTTCAAGAAGGCGAAATAGCCAATCTTCCAACATATTCATTCTATGCACGAATTGCCGCGATTCGTTCACAAGAACCGATGTCAGGAGTTACTCTACTACTTAATGAAGATGGTAGTGCTGAGATTGCAAAGCGAGTCATTATTAATTCACGAAATAAATATGCGGTAAAAGTTGAGGATAAAAAATTAACAGAAAATGAATCGACCGAAAAATTTATATCTGAAGACAAGCCAAAATATAAGACTAAGAAAAGAACAAAAACAGGTCAACCGAGTAAGTCAGCTAGCAATATGAGCTCGGAGGCTAAGCCTCTCGACTGATAATTCGACGTATATTTTGAAACACCGTAAGAGATTAACTATATCCTTATAAAATCTTCAACCGACATCCATTTAACGCATAAATCGTCACACGCCAATCTAAGGCCGACATCATTTGTAACTATAAAAATATCATCATGGCAGAGTTTTCCGTCGTCAATAGTTAAAGCATACGAGAGTAGCCCTATATCAGCTGCTCCTTTGTTATCAACGTAATTTATTATATTTCTCACTTTTTGATTATTGTTTATAATCTCTGCCATTTTTATGTATGCATCCTTGCTCAAGTTTTCTACAGAAATAAGTTCTAACTTCTTTAAACTGGCTACCTCATTTTTAACGTCGCTAATTGTTATTATCAATCTATCGCTTCGCTTTTTGCTATTAATTAAATCATAACGAATACTTCTAATCGCGTTGGCATCCATAATATATTTTGTGCTACCGCTAAGCATTTGTTTGCAGAGCCTTTATATTAAATGAATCACCTTTTTTGTAGCACAATAGATTCTTTACCTCACGAAAAGTTATATCCTTTGAACTGTATCTATCTACAATCGTTTTTACAACAGCTCGGTTATTGTATCGATTAATTGCTTTTTCTAGTCCCAGCGGATTGCCACCTCCCTTTTCAAGCGTAGTCTTAGCCCAGTCGTTATGGAGCCAGTTTAGGTAATCGTCTTTATCTAATTCATTTATGATATTTAATCTAAACAGTCTCATGGTAATAGCCGCTGGACTAACGGAATATCTTGTGGCCAGTCTGTGTATGTCATAAATTGATGAACAGGTTTCATTTTTTATATAAAACTCTGGCATTAAAAATTCTTCGGCGAATATATAATGAAAATCATCTACAAGATTTATGCTTTTTCCATCCATAGTGACAGGCTTACATTCACCGTGGCACAAGCAGCTTATTAATAACGCAGCAGTGAACAATCTTCTGCCCCACGGCTCAATCTTACTGTCATTATCTCCGGCTTTAATAAACAAAAAAGGACATTTTTTATCGTTAATTGCTATACCACTGAATTGTAGCGATTTATCAATTTCCTGAGGAGTGTAATGATGAGCATATAGTGATATAAATACATTATTATTGGCCAACCCATAGTCTAGAAAATTAAAAGTTTTTTCTTTACTTAATTTCTCGATTTTATCTATATCATAGCCTAGTAAATCACGCATTGCCTGAGCTTGCTCGACGATATTCATTCTTGTTCTTTTATAGATGCCAGAAATACTATTTTTATTATTCATATATTTCTTTAGAAAGTTTTGCTTTCTGGTGATGTCTTTCAATATTAAGGATATGTCAGCAAGATTAATATCACCACGGGAAGCAATAGCTAGTTGATCTTTGCAAACGCCAAAATAAACCAGCTTTTCATATTCGGCAATAATTTTTTTAATAACATTTTTTTCTAGAAAAAATAATGGGTATGGGACTTCTGCGGTTCTAGACAGTTTTATAAAATCATCATACTGTATGGCATTTGAGGTAAGTGCGCAAATAAACTTCGCTTTTCGTCTAGCTATAGTATGATTAAACAATAGCTCAAAAACATCTTTATCAAGGTTAAAGATGTTATCATGATTCTTTTTTACCTCAATAATAGGCATATATACAGTATAGGTAGTGAGCGATATACTTGCAATGTATAATACATAATTTCATAGTATGTTAATGCTTAAGGATAAAAGGATAATATACTAAAATTTTACCATTCAAAATAGATATTTTATAATGTAGTAAAGTAAAATACAAATTATTCCCTACATCCCAACCCCAAACGTTCCATTCTAGGTACCAAAAAAACCATCAATGCCACCATAGTTTACTAGTTGAATCAAAAAGAGCCTGCTCTCACAGGCTCCTCTTATCGGTCTCCACCACAAAGACCTAATTAAGTATATATCAAAAATTGGTTATGTTTGTCAATGTATTATCTAATTGGTGCTAATTGGTGCGAGCTTTAACTTACTGACGTAGCTAATTTGCTTAGCTTTTTGTTGCTTTATAACTCTTTTTGTCTTATTTGAATGAATCTTGTATGGTTTTAATAACTTTTTATAATACTCAGCCTTAGCGCTGTAATTATACATTCGATCCATTGCTTGGCGATGTCGCAAAATAGATTCTCGGTTATGTTCCTGAAACTTACTAATTTTAACCGCTACGAAGATTCCAAAAATTAATACCAAAGCAAATGATGCAAGCATTCCAAAAAATGGCGTCAAAATTAATCCTATAATCATAAATCCAAAAACATATAACCTTACTCTTGTATCGCTAAAGCCACCCTTGGTTGGAGATTCGAATTTTTGTGTTAATTGTTTCATGACCATATTATAGCACGATAAGCAAGAGCGGTTTTGTGTCATTCAACTTTTGGTTGGCGACCAGAGGTAGGCCTTATTTATATTTTAATAGTAATAATATCAGTCCACGTATCAACTATCAAAATAGATTAAGAATAAATATTTAAAGAGAAAGCTCTCGGATAATACCGTCTTCTGATGAAATTTCATCCGACAATCTATGGCCAGCTAGTCCGGCATGCACAGCTCTGTATACTTTGTTCTTAGGCATATGAGGTGCTGTGATTTCATAGGCAAACAAGTAACTATCGCCTAACTCTGGTTTTGGTATATTTATTGTTATCGAAGTGGCGATTTCAGCATCCTCACCCTTCCATACTGATCCATGTGAGTGAACTGACCATCTAAATTGTAGGACTGTAACGTCAACACTATGATGTCCTAGTATTATTATGTCGTCCCGTTCTTCATAGCTATAAATATTGTTTGCAAAATCAGATAATTCTATGCCGATTTTTTTATCTATATAAAGCCTGACTGCAAAATAATCGGCTGGTGTTTCGGTTTTATTGACGACCTTTACTGTCAACTCAAATGGGTTCAGAAATACTTTTTTAACATTGCCCATTAAATCGTAAATATGGCCGTCGTCCATCTTTTGCCATACGAAATCTAGAGATAAATCAGGAGCCGTTTCACGATTCATAACATCCATAATCTCGTATTGTTCCATAGGAACACTCTTGAAGTTAAACCGTTTATAAAATCTCTTGTCGCCAGCCTGATGTGGGGCTCTATTACTTTTTGGTATATGTACGATATACGCATACGAGCCAGTTGTAATCTCTATGGGGTGTATAATAATATCATCAATCCTAGGACTAATGTTGGACGTAATAACATTCTCTAGCCATTCCTTATCAACATCACTAGCCCCAGAATCAATTTGTGAAGCTTTGTGGTCGGCTTCAACCATACCGTATACTATAGTTCCACCGTCTGAATTTGCGAATGAGGATACATCCTTACTTATTTCAGCCTTTTTGCCGTCACTTTTACCGAGCGAACCGGATGCCTTAAAATCCAAATACAAGCTCTCTTGAGATTCATTTTTGATTAGATCTTGTAAATCATCTAGTGTCTTCAGCTTTGTGTCCATAATAAGTATTATACTCTGGGTGTATGAACCAACCAACAGGGCCAAAACGAAAGAAGACCCTTAAGCCCTTTCCTTTACGTACTCTCTCATTATACGTACCGAGCAAAACTATCAAGGTCGTTCGTCCTTTGGTAAACGTCAAGGGCGCTCCATCTTGACAGCCTTGCCATGCGGTACCGTCATTTGACTCCGTTACTTAAAGTAAAGGAGAAAAAATATGTGCAATACAGAACAACAAACTAACGTCACCCACCAAGTGTGGAGTAATTACGAGACGAAGTTAGGTAGTCTTTGGTTGACTAACGACCAAGCTAATTATCCCGTCTTAGTCGAAGCCCTAAAAATCGAGGGCGAAACAATCGACAAAGCCAACTGGCTTGAAAAGCATCTGCGTTGGCAGTTAGAAGATGAGATAGACGAATCAAGCCTGTGGCAAGATTTGCTGAATTGCGCCTTTGATCGCATTAGTTGGGTCGAGGTGATTGAAAAGAATCTCGACTAGTTTGAGTAGTCCTGAGCAAGACGTTAAAAGGCTCAAATTAGAAATACATAGAGGTGTTTCTTAACCGTTAACTAAACTGTTCCGATAATATTCAACTCTAAGTTAGTATCTTCTTTTAGGCATATCTTATTATCTTTGCGTTCATGGTGAAATTGATAATCACCATCTTTATTTCTTATCAATTTATTTTTTTCTTTTACAAAGATATCAAGTGCCCCACTAAATATGTCTAGACAAAAGCCTCTTTTTTCAACTAGAATGATATATTGTTTATAATCCGCGCCACCCAGACTTACTAAAAAATCCATGATTTCACTTGTTATGCCGTGCCAATCTCCGGTTCCGCCAAAAATGACTACTGCTGTTTTGCTATTTTGGTCGAAAAGTAGCTTTTCGAAGTTAAACAATTTTACAAAATTGGCGTTATAATAAATATTTAAAAAATTTATAGTTTTTTGTCTATCTGCTTTAATAAAGCGCGTCATTGATGCCCCCTGCTTATCTATTATTAACAATCGGAAGAATTACAGTGACCAACTCATCCGCGTCTTCATTGCTCCATTTATGATTCTGATTTTTGTCTGAATTAAACTGACTCATTAATTCAATAAAAACATCACCAGTCCATATGGGTAATGATTTTATGCCAACTGACGTATTAACATTATGTTCTACCATAGCGTCGAGCGATCTAAATTGGTCTCCTACGCCTACGTACAACCCATAATCGGGCTTGTCTTTAGCTATGCGAAAAACTCGAAAAGTATATTTATATTTAGGCTTGTGAGTGTATATATCCTCATCTCCTCGCCAACCTGGGTAAGATAGTGTAGTTTTTTCGAACTTAAAGCCCTTATTTATTAATATATCCTTAAATTCATCTCGGGTCATAAGTGTATTGTAGCATAAAGAAATCGCTGAATTGGAGTTCTTCCTCCCACTGTCTTCCTCACTATACAAAGCGATCTAGAACCGTCAAGGTAGTACAAGTCTCCACCTTGACGAACCTAGCTCACTTTGTGCCCTTATTACAGAAGTGGTCGGAATTAGAACCACTCGAAACGAAAGGAGTTTATCATGAATGATAAATCAGCAGAAATAGCAAAGATTAATGATGCGTATCGTAAGGCCCGTCAGGGTTTTATGGTAACCAGAGGTGTATCGGCGTTGCCGAATATCGCTAAGGTGTTATCTATAGTTCAAGATTTTAATGAGTTTAGTGAGGACAACGATCCTTACGGCGAGCATGATTTCGGATCATTCGAGTGCTTTGACGAGAAGTTGTTCTGGAAGATAGATTACTACAATTCTGTTTTAGAATTGTGGGCCGATCCGCTGAGCAGCGCGTGTCACCGAGTTTTGACGGTGATGTTGGCTGACGAGTACTAGATACTACGTCCTGAGCATGACGATAAAAGGCTCAAGATAAAGACTTTGGCATATTGTTACCAATAAACGTCCAGATTGTGGAAATACTTGGGGTTTGGCTGAGCGCTTTTATAGTAGTTGTGCCGATTGATAATTCTTCTGGGCTAATACCGGCACTTTCCAATGTACTTCTTGCAAAGTCAAGAAAACGCGCTTCGCTTGAGCTGCTATTAAAGACAAACAGAATAGTTGGATATAATCCCCCACTCCAACCCTCTTCTTCGCTATGGGCAATATATTCAGCCAATCGTTTTTTAATAAGAAACGATTGGATGTCGTACGCTAGGATGACGAAATATTCACGCTTACCTCGTAAATAAATATCTGGTTTGGTTTCGGGAAAGTTGGTAAAAGCAGCTACCTCTTGTCGAGTAAACATTTCAAATTTATCTTTGTAAGTATTTTTGATGGCATTATAGACTGTGAATGTATCAGTATTGTGCCGAATAAACTCGTCGCTAAGAGATTTGTTTTTGTAATAAGAATGAAGAATGCTTGGGTTAAAGCGTGGGTCATCTTTAAAGACGGCTACGCCCTTGGCTGTTAACCAGTATATTGCTGGTTTACGGTCAATTTTGTAAATAGGCTCATATTTTCTAAGGATGTAGTTTTTTTCTTCTAGGATACGTAATGTTCTTAGTATGGTTGTTTCTTGTTTTAGGCTTTGGTATGTAGTTATTAGGGGTATGGTTATGAATCGGAATTTGTAGATAAGCATCAGGATATGTTTTTGATTATTGTTTAAGTTGTATGTTTCGTTTGTCTTTGTCATCTTTGTTCTTCTCTCTATATATAATATATATAAGAGGGAGAGTAAAATAGCAAGTATATATCTTAAAACAGTTACTAATAAAAGCAGTTAGCAAGCTGCCTATTTTATTGTGTTTTTTAGCATAAAGGTATTGCTTAATTGTACTATGAGTAGTACAATTAAATTATAAAGATAGTACATTAATAAATCGGCTATATCGCTAGTAATTGGACAGAATTAGTCATTGTATTACAATGATATTATGACAGTCCGACCAAAAATGCAGATTGATGTGTCCAACAAGGTTAAAGCGCGCGCCAAAGCTGTTGCCGCTGACCGTGAAATAACACTCGCACAGTTAGTTTTAACTGGGCTATCTAAAGTTGGTGACGATAAACTAGCTAAATTAGTAAAAGATGAGATTGAGAATAGAACAGGTCGCGGACGACCAGCTAATAATTAAGCGATATAGCCGATACGTTATGAACCGGTAGCAAAGAAGTTTGCCGCTGGTTTTTGTTATTAGGGGGTAATATGGGTGAAACGTTCGACAATTTAGTATCAATCATGACAAAATCATTTCGTGTCGATGATAAAGCTATTGAAGAACTCCGTATTATTTTAGAAGAACAAAATGAGCGTAAATTTAGTCATGATGAGGCCGAGCAAGTTGGTCGTAGTCTAATTACGATAGTTGAAACCTTAGCCAACGGTCGAACAATTACCAATACTAGAGGTAATAATCGTGATAACTGATAAGTCAGCAACTGTAATACTCGCAAGGGTCTCGTCTAAATCACAAGAGGATGAGGGCTACTCACTAGACTCTCAGGTAAAACTATTACAAGGATACTGTCTCAATAACAATCTAAGGGCGATTAAGGTTTATAAGATCGCTGAGACAGCGTCTAAAGAACAAAGTCGAAAAGTTTTTAATGAACTACTCACCTACATTATTGAAAATAACATTTATAACCTAGCAGTTGAAAAGACCGACCGCCTAACCCGCAATTTAAAAGATGCCGTAGCAATTGATGATTGGTTACAGGCGGATGGCGATCGTATGCTACATGCTGTCAAAGAAAATATTAAACTGCATAGAGATTCTAAATCTGACGTAAAATTTATGTGGAATATTCACCTAGCTGTTGCTAAAAAATATACCGATAATCTACGTGAAGAAGCGATGAAAGGTTGGGCTGAAAAATTAGCTCAAGGCTGGCTCCCCTCTCGTCCGCCAATTGGATACATGACAGCCATTCAAAATGGTAAGCGCATTCACGTCCCCGATCCAAAGAAAGCGCCGTTCGTAATAAATGCCTTTGAATTGTATATTAAACCAGGCGGAACAATTGAGTCAGTTTGGACTTTATTAAAAGATTTAGGTGTTACGACCTACAACGGCCGTCCACTAACCAGAAGCTCAACACACTTACTATTATGCAATCCATATTACATGGGTATTATTAAGTTTGATGGCGAAACATATGCAGGCTCACAAACTCCCCTTATATCAAAGCAACTGTTTAGAGCAGTTCAAGCAAAGATGCATAGTGGGAAATCGTCGAAGCGTCAAACCCATGATGTGGTTCTTAAAAACATTCTCAAATGTAGTTATTGTGGCAAAGTTATCACATGGGAAAAACACAAAGGTCACTACTACGGTACATGCCATCATCTAACGCCATATTGTAAACAAAACAAGTATCTTCGTGAAGACGCTGCTCAAGATGTATTGGTTGAAAAAATGGGCGACCTTATTAGTCCATCAAAAGCCGTTGTTGATTGGTTAATTTGCCGTTTAGAAGCCGATTTTAGAGATAATACTGACCAGACAGAAGAATACAAGCAAACGATAAAAACAAGGCTCAGCCGGCTCGAGAAGATGGATGAAATGCTATATGACGACAAGCTAGCTAACGAAATTTCTAAAGAACGCTATGAGAGTAAACACGCTAGTATACTTGAACAAATTAATCAGCTAAAAGACGAACTACTTATTGCAAGCTCGACTAGCTTAGAAAAGCATCAACAAGCAGTTAATTTATTAAAAATTACCCAGACCGCTAAAGACGAATATTTGAGTGAAAATTTGACCAATGAACAAAAGCGTACGATTTTAGCAGAACTTTTTGAATCAGTCGAATATACGGACAGTTCCATATCTGTTAAATTCACAAAATTTGTAAATTCGATTGCTGAAAAAGCACGTGTTAGTAGACAAATATTAAAGGAGGCAAAAATGAATTGCAGAACTAACAAAAATGACCCCAATGATAGAGGTCAAACTGTGGAAAACTCTCAATTAGAGCTTCTTCGTCCTATTTGGCAGGGGTACACGGAATCGAACCATGATCCTAGGTTTTGGAAACCCATGTACTAACCGTTGTACTATACCCCTATATTGAGTCCTTAATACTTTTGAACAATTAATATTGTAACAGATAATATTTAATATAAAAAGTGTTGTAAAAGCACGAGCAGCATCATATAATTAAACTTAAGATTACTTGTGAGCTCAAAGAAGGAGTGGTCGGCTAACCAAACCCGGTTAATCGTATTTTAAGAGCATTTATGAATATACTAATGCTTGGGTGGGAATTACCTCCTCATAATAGTGGTGGACTTGGAGTAGCTTGCTACCATATGTCCAAAGCTTTGGCTCTCCAAGGTGCTAAAATCGACTTCGTTGTTCCATATAACGCCAAGCATCCTGACATTGATTTTATGACAATTCACAGTGCAACTAGCCTTACTCCACTGGAACGCTATGGGCTTGGAGCTTATGACAGCAAAACAGTTTTAGAAAAAGGTCTACCAGAGGCTGATATTAACGACCTAAAAGACATGCGCGGCGTTCAAAAACGCTATGTTCAGTATGTCGAAAAGTTGGTTATGAAGCTAAAGCCAGATGTTATTCATGCCCACGACTGGTTAACTATGGAAGCTGGTATGCGCGCAAAAGAGTTAACAAATATCCCTTTGGTTGTACACGTCCATGCCACTGAATTTGATAGGTCTGGTAGCAATAGTGGCAATCCATTGGTGCACGAAATTGAATATCAAGGATTAATGATGGCTGATCGAATTTGTGCTGTCAGTAATATTACAAAAAATATTATTATTCAGCGATATGGCATTCCGGCTGATAAAATTGAAGTCGTCCATAACGCGATTGATGTTAATAGTTTTAATGATGGTTATCAGTACGACGACAGTACCTATAAGTATCTAGAAGCAGTAAAAGCTGAAGGATACACGGTTGTCGTTACAATTACACGCTTCACTATTCAAAAAGGATTGGCACACTTAGTTCGAGCCGCTGCTAAAGCTTGTGAAAAATATAGTAAATTAGTATTTTTATTTGCTGGCGATGGCGAACAACGTGATGAATTGATTGAATTGGCGTCCGAATTAGGAATTTCTGATAAGATATTTTTTACTGGTTTTGTCCGTGGTAAGCAGTGGCGTGATGCATATAGTGTTGGCGATATTTTTGTCATGAGTTCCGTCAGTGAACCATTTGGATTAACTGCACTTGAAGCTGCTCATCATGGCAATGCCTTGATTTTAACTAAGCAATCTGGTGTCAGTGAAGTATTAAATAGTATTTTTCGTTATGATTTTTGGGATGAGGATAAGTTGGCAGACCAAATTATTGCAATTGCCACTTCCCCATCGCTTAAGGCAGAGATGCAACACGATATTATGTGTGAATATAGCAAAATTTCTTGGAATGATGTCGCCAAAAAATGTATAAGTATTTATGAATCAGCAAGAAAAGGAGTATCAGTATGAGCAAACGCGGAATTGTAATGTACCTCCACGTCCACCAACCTTATCGTGTGCGCAAATATAGCGTATTCGATACAGCTAATAATCATGACTATTTTGATGAGTCAGATTATAACTGCGATCGTAACAACGAACAGGTTTTTAGAAAAGTTGCCGAAAAATCTTATCGACCAATGAATGCATTGATTGAAAAAATATTAGCAAAACATCCTGATTACAAATTATCACTTAGTATTACGGGTACATTTATTGAGCAGGCTGAACAATGGGCTCCAGATGTTATTGAAAGCTTTAAGCGAATTGTCGCGACTGGGCGTGTTGAGATTGTATCTGAAACTTACTATCACTCACTTGCCTTTTTCTATAGTGTTCCAGAATTTGAGCGCCAAGTTGAAATACATAAAGCCAAGATTCGAGAACTATTTGGCGTTGAAACTCAAGTTTTCCGAAATACCGAGCTGGCTTATAATGATTCACTTGCTAAATGGGCTGATGGTTATGGATTTAAGGGAATTTTGGCTGAAGGCTGGGATCCAATACTTGATTGGCGCAGTCCAAACTATGTATATCGTCCTACTGGCACAAAAAATATTGCTCTACTGCTTAAAAACTATCGCCTAAGTGATGATATGGCTTTTCGTTTTGGTGATAAAAACTGGCCAGAGTGGCCACTGACGGCTGATAAATATAACGGTTGGGTAAATGATTCAATTACAGATAAAGAAATTGTTAATTTGTTTATGGATTATGAAACCTTTGGCGAACACCAATGGTCTGATACTGGTATTTTTGACTTTTATGAAGCTTTTGTCGAAAAATGGCTAAGCAATCCAGTTAATACTTTTTACACCGTATCAGGTGCAATTGATGCATTTGAACCAGCCGGCGAAATTAGTATGCCAAATACCGTAACTTGGGCTGATATGGAACGGGACTTAACAGCTTGGTTGGGCAATAGTATGCAACAAGAATCACTACGTTATATCTATTCACTTGAAGATGACATTATGCGCACCGGTGATATCCAATTAATCAGTGACTGGCGCAAGCTTCAGACATCCGACCACGTTTATTATATGTGTACTAAATGGTTTAATGATGGCGACGTTCATGCTTACTTTAGTCCATACGAATCACCTTACGACGCGTTTTTGTACTATATCAATGTCGTTCGCGACCTTCGTTGGAGATTGCACAATCATCATAATGGCGGAGGTTTAAATGGCTAGACCGATTGTACTCAGCAACGGCGAGTTACATGTCGGGCTAAACGGCTTTGGTATGGTTCACGATTTTTATTATCCATATGTTGGGTTTGAAAATCATTCGGCCGGTGAACATTTACGCCATCATGTCGGAGTTTGGATAAATGGCCAACTAAGTTGGTTGGATAACTACAATGAGTGGACTTTTACTTTTAGATACCCCCATAGTGCATTAGTCGGTCACACTATCGCAAAGAATGAAAATATGGGTGTTTTGTTGGAGTTCGATGATTTTGTCGATGCTGAAGTTAGCGTATTTATTCGTAACATTCATGTTGTCAACTTGCGCGATCAAGCGCGAGAAATACGTTTATTTTTACACCAAGCATTTGTTATTGGTGATTCACGTAGTAATACCGATACTGCTCAATATTTACCAGATAGTAAAGCAATTTTACATTATCGTGGTCGCAGAGCATTTGTTGTTGGTGGTGAATATAATGGTGAATCATTTGATCAATATACGATTGGTTTATTTGGCATTGAAGGCAAAGAAGGCACATTTTTGGATGCAGAAGATGGCGAACTAAGCAAAAATAATGTCGAGCATGGTCGGGTTGATTCAACAATTCGTTTTAAACTAAATATTGAGGCTAATAGTTCTCAGCGAGTACATTATTGGATTGCTGCTGGAATGACAACTCGTGAAGCAATTCGTATTCATAGAAAAGTCCAAGAAGACGGTGCTTTGTCGTTTTTGAAGCGAACAGCTGATTGGTGGAACGAATGGCTAGAACCGACTTATGCAGTTTTGGACAAAATACCACTCGCCCACCGTACGATGTTTTTACAAAGTGTAATGATAATTAAATCACAAATTGATAAGCATGGTGCCGTGATTGCAAGTACTGATACTTCGATGTTGAATTATTCCAGGGATGCCTATGCATACAGTTGGCCTAGGGATGGCGCATATGCGCTTTGGCCACTAATACGTATGGGGTATAAAGATGAAGCGATTCGTTTCTTTGAATTTAGTAAACGCGGTTTACATCCTGATGGCTATTTGATGCATAAATATCGAGCTGATGGTGCACTTGGCAGCAGCTGGCATCCATACGTACATGATGGATTAGTTGCGCCACCAATCCAAGAAGATGAAACGGCTTTGCCGCTGTATGTTTTTGCTCAATTCTATAATAAAAATCCAGATTCTAGTTTGCTTAAAGAATTTTATAAAGACATGATTGTGCCAATGGCAAACTTTTTGGCAAGTTACGTCGACAGGTTAACTGGACTGCCAAAGCCAAGTTATGATTTATGGGAACAAACCTTCTCAACTAGCACCTATACGACCGCTGTAACGTACGCCGCCTTGATTGCCGCATCTGATTTAGCAACTGCCGCTCACGATGCTGATAACGCCGTAAAATGGCGCTTAGAAGCTAATGATATACAAACCGCTGCTCATAAACACCTTTATAACGAAGAAAGAAAGATATTTTATAGAGGTATAAATATTAAAGATGGTCATATTATTAAAGATAGTATAATCGATTGTTCAAGTACCTTTGGTGCATATACTTATGGGTTATTTGCAGCTGACAGTAATGAAATATTAACTTCAATCGAAACACTCAAACAGATTTTTGGCATTAATAATGGTGCGCCTGGCTTACCTCGTAGTGAAAATGATGATTATCGTCGAGTTAGTCCCGGTATAACTGGAAACTATTGGTACATCACTTCATTTTGGCTAGCTCAATATTATATTGATTTAGGCGAAACCGACAAAGCTGTTGAAATTTTGGATTGGGCTAAACGCCATTCGTTAAATACTGGTATGATGGGAGAACAAATTGACCCAGTAACAGATGAGATTATAGCTCCTGCACCACTAACTTGGTCGCATGCTGAATATGTTACCACTTTACTTAACATGATTGCTAAGAGCGCTAAGTAATATGAAATTGTTTTTTAAAGGTACCGTCAGAAAAGTTGCACATAGGGTATTTCATAATGTAATTAATAGTCGATATCGTCGACGTGTAATATCTAAGTTTGCAGATAAATTAGGATTGGTTTACTTTGGGAATGTAGATCAGCGTTCTGACGACTATGAAGTCGTGCGTGGGTTTACCGTGTCTTCATCTCATCAAGATAATCACTATTGTGTTGGTTCAGTTGATGATTATGATATTGCCGTTGTTGATCGGAATGATGCCGTGTGGCAAGCCGATGGATCTGTATCTATTTATCACTGGCTAGTAGTCGCTATCAATTTGCACACTAAACAAGATATTCCACATGTATTTATTAGCGCTCATAACCACGATTTAAAACCATATTCAGCTTTTTTTGCATCAAATCATACTATGCGAGAAATTAATATGGGAACGTTTGAATCTTATGACCGTGATTTTACAAGTCGTTTTTCGATATATTCTCAGCCATCAGAATCAATTGAGGTTGAACGTTTCTTCCCCGCCAGCTCGGCAAGGGTTTTGGCTGCTCACTTTTGGCCGCTATCAATCGAGATAAAGGATGGTTTCTTGTATATATATTCGGATGATCAAAAGATTACTTCAAACTTACTCGATACAATGCTTGAAAGTGGTCTGTGGCTAGCTAATCATTTAGATATTCAGTCAGAACTTGTGTAGATAATAAAATAACCCCGCAAAATGCGGGGTTATTGATACGTTCAAATAATTAGCTTTTACGTGGTTTGATTTCGTTGCGGCCAAGATTTTTCTTGGTTTCAGTATATAGCGCGTGTTTACGTGCTATTGGGTCATATTTCATCAAACTAATTTTTTCAGTAGTGTTTTGGGTATTTTTAGTTGTGTAATAAGTACGGTGTCCCGTAAGTTTGCTCACTAAACCAATCAATTTGCGCTTTGTGTTCTTTTTTGCCATGTGATTCCTTATAGTTTTATATAGGCTATTAAGGGTAGATTATACCAAATAAAGTTACTACCGGCAAGCCCTTAGGTGATAGATATTATCTAAAGTTATTAAATGCGATTGGAAAGTCAAAATCTTGTGCTTTAATAAGTTGCATTGCAACCTGAAGGTCGTCTTTGCTGCCACTAATTATTCTAACTGATTCGCCTTGGATTTGAGCTTTTACTTTTGGAAGTTTATCTCGCAAAACCTTTGTAATTTGCTTTGCTTTATCCTGATCTAGGCCCGCAACAAAAGGTACTTCCTGAGTCGCCTTCATATTACTGGTTGCAATTGTTTTACTTAAATCGAGGACTTTACTACTTAATTCTCGTGAAGCAAGTTTTTTGCGGACAATATCGATAATACTTTCAATTTGCCAATCATTTGCGCCAATTATCTTAAATCCTGACTTATTTTCAAGCCAGTCAATCTCGGCTGGTGTGCCTTTAAAATCATAGCGATTGCTAATTTCTTTTTGAGTTAATGCAAAAACGTTATTCATTTCTGCTTTGTCGTACTCTGATACAGTGTCAAAACTAAATGTTGCCATGGTGCTATTATAACAAAAATCAACATCAAGTGTGTGCTATGTATTTTTTATCTATCGGTTCTTAGATTATTTGATTGAAGAAATGTCAAAAACCGGAACTTGCTGGGACAGGAATATTAATAATTGGGTCCGTAGCGGAATACTTTCGACTGATTTTTTGATTGATTCAATATCATCATAGTTGGTGTTCGGTACAAAATACGAGAGCATATTTTTTATATGATTAGTTTCTAATCTATTTCTAGAATTATCTTTTCTATTAACTAATCTCTCAGGCTCAATAAAAGTAGTGTCACTATCGGTACCGTGAAGAAAACTGCTATCTGTTTTCATGGCTCTTATAAAATTTCCAGCAGAAACTTCTTTATATTCAAGACGTTTAATATCTAAAATTATTTGTTCTCGTTCAGATTCCGTGCAATCATGAAATATATCTATCAAAAATTTTGTACCATCAAGTATAGATAAGCCATCTTGATTATTGGTCTCGTTGTCTTTTTGTATACCTTTTATATAATCAGAATCGTAATATTTATCGATTATTGCACGAATCATCCATTCACGGATAAGCAGCCCAACTTCTTTTGACCTATACGAATCGTATTCAATAACATCTGGCTGATTTGGATTATTAAATGACTCTTTGTCATATTTACTAAAGCCGCCACAACCTTCTAGCGTCCAGCCGGTAAAATCTTCTTTTAAACCGCCAGATACCGAAAGGGTGTCCTTAAAGATGGTCTCGCTAGGGGTTCCGTTATAGATTGTATATGATAATGTTCTTGCAGTGCGGCCATTGGAATCTGAAAATGGGTGCGCTAAGACAATGCCATTAAATATAACTATTGCAGCATAAGCTAGTGATTCATTATCATCTAATGTGTTATCAGCTAAAAAATCTTTTGATAGTTTTATAAATTCATGTAAAACATCTATTTTGTCGTCTGTTGTTTTTGGAACTCTATTGCCGGCCATTGCTTTGTCATATAATCCGTCAAAATAAGCAATATCTTCTGATGGGCCTCTTTGGATTAATGTAGCTGTTTTACGTATTAAATCAAGATAGTCATTATTTGGTAAGTTTAAAAAATAACCACGTCGTACTGTGGTATCACTATCAATATTCAAACTCTCAAAATAATCTGATACTGAATTTCCGTACTCTTGAGTCTTTTTATGGCTATATACTTCATTTTCATTCATTGCTGTATATTATACACTAAAACGCCATAACATGCAAGCACTATGGTTGTTGCCGCAATTCTCTAGGTTATCTGTTTAACTTCGTTGATAGAAGATACTATATGTGATAAAATCTACCGAGTGGCGTGCCGTGATAGCTCAGTTGGTAGAGCGCATCCATGGTAAGGATGAGGTCTCGGGTTCAACTCCCGATCGCGGCTCCAAATTACACTTGAAACCATTACGATTATCAGATAGAATGGTTAAGTATCTTAATAACATATATGCCGACTTAGCTCAGTGGTAGAGCAGCTGTTTTGTAAACAGCAGGTCTTCGGTTCAAGCCCGAAAGTCGGCTCCATTTTTAATTTTAAAAGGCTCCTAGTGAATATATCACTAGGAGCCTTATTTGTTTAATCAAGAGAAGAGTGTATCCTAGAAACTTCCAGATGAGCCGCTACCATCGAACCCGCCTCCGCCGTCAAACCCTCCAATGTCGCCAAAACCAAAACTACTGCTGTCGTCGCTAATATCGTTACTTTGCGAGTAGCTACCAGACGAACCACTTTGGCTATGGGCACTTTCGGCATGATTAATGTCAGATTGGATATTCATTAGCATCGCGTAAACAATTAGCCAATCAATATTTTGATACCCTGGATATTGGCTTGCTACCTGTTCGTACTGGATTTTAGCCTGTTGCAGATAATCACTTGCACTACTATTGCTGTTAGAAGTCTTTTCTTCAACTGTTTTGATCATCTCTGGAATGCTTTGTAGTAATCCAGGGCCATTTTCCCTGGCCTCTTTTGCAAAGTCAATTTGAGTTTTCATTTTAAATATAATTGACTTTAACGGATCAATAACTGAATTTATTTCATCTCTAGTAGAGCTCCAGTCGATTCGCTGTCTTGAATTAAATATTTGTTTAAAAACTGTATATCTGCTGATAATTGTTGGTAGTTCTTCGTACATGTTTGAATTAATATCTGGATTATCCGAAAGTTCCGTAGCCTCTTTTATAAGACTCGGAATTTCATCAATCGAGCTTAGCACATAACTACGAGCTTCTTTTTTGCCGGTTATGTATGCATAAGCAACCGCCACGATAAAAAACGATATCAAAATGCTTCCAAAAATTGCTATAAGAAGAATTCCAGTCTTCTCGTCTGTGTCTGAGTTGTTAGCGACCGTCTGCGATACTATTGGCTCGTAAACTTGCATTATTGCGTGCGTTCCGTCTATTACTCCTTTTGACATATTGCCATCTTTAAAATTAGGAATAATAACATCATCCCTGATTTGGTTGGCATCATCTATGGAAAATGATGTGATTGCTCCGGATGCGATTTCGATACGCATCTCTCGTTCGCTTAACGCTACGAGAAAAACAATACCGTTATTTAGGTTGGATTTGCCCACTCCCCATTCTGTCGCTATGTTCTTTGTATAATCTTCAATGGATTCGTTGCCTAGGGAGTCGATAATAACAACGGCAACTTCAACGCCAGTCCTTTCTTCAAAATCAACCAGCTCTTGGTTTAGTGAAGCCCCCTCGTCCTTTGTCAGTAAACTAGCGAAGTCATTTACATAACCTGCCGCTTTTGGATAGTCTTGGGCAAAACATGGTGTCGTTACGGATGTAATTATGAATAATAAAAAAATTACAGCAATTACAGATCGTCTTACGATTTTCATATTCATTCTCCTTCTCTCGATTTTTCAGGTACCTTACCATTGTGCGTAATAGAAACAACTATAGAATAATTATACAAAACAGTCAATGTCTTAAGGTAATATGTAGTCTTAACATACTTTCCTTAGGTTAATCTTTCTGATAGAATAAGTTAGTGGAAAAATGAACGTTCCATAGTTTGCTGGAATCGTGTAGTGGCAATCACGGAAGACTGTAAATCTTCTGCCTTACGGCTTCGTAGGTTCGAGTCCTACTTCCAGCACCAAATTAGATAACCACACCGTAAGGTAGTGGTTATTTAATTTGGTATTTGAAATTTAGGACTCTAACCTACGAAGTCTTTTGTCCTTGACAAAAGTTCGTAGGTTCGGCGTAGCGATTGAAGCGAAAAAGTGTTTACATTTTTTCGTGAATGAGCGGAGGAGCCAGCTTGCTGGCGATGACCTACTTCCAGCACCAAAATGTGTTTACATATTTGTATGAGTAAATGGAAAAGCCAACGGCGACGTTCTACTTATTAATATATATTAATAATATTGTAACCGAGCGAACGTGGCTTTAGCCGCTGACCTACTTTCAGTACCGTCCATATTGACTTAGGCCTTTAGAAATGCCATAATAACAACCACATTATTTTATGTCTCATCTGCGGGAGTGCACGCAGAACACGCACCTTTGGAGGATTTATCATGGACAAGAGTATATTCTTCCGACCTTTGTTCGTAGTCAACAAGTGGAATACAGACAGTATAAAATGTCATGGTTGTTTTGTTGAAAATACACCCACGAGCGATCAGTCCGAATATATGCTGACTGGATTGGTAAGGGGTCATTCTGATGGCGTTGAGGTTATTCGAATGTTTAATAGAGTATTCGACGCCGAGAACCAAATGGAAAGTTACTCCGAAGACTACGACAGTTGTGGGGTAAACTTAGTACAGTATTCGATAAGCGGTGTATGCCAGAAGGATTTAGACCATTACGGAATAAAAGCTTCGGCAATTGACGACGAAACCTACGTCATAATCATCGGATCTACTTCAATAAAAAATTACAATCTAAAATATTTGTGGGAATTAACATTGAGGCACTATTCAATTACTGCTGACATGGTATTGCTCGCAAGGGCATACGAAGGCTTGTAAAATATGAGTGTTCTCTGGCCATTGGCCGAGAGCACTCATTTAAATTTAATACATTAATTAAGCGCTCCAATCCTAAGACCGAAGCGCTTACTATTATGTGTTGTGAGGTGTTTATCGTCCTTGTTTGAATATTGATGGCAGCCTAATCCACCAATGATGTGCCTCTTTTGGAGTTTCTTCGAACCTAAAATAGGCTGTGTTGTCTGGCACTGGTATAGCTGGCACCGCATCTTCGCCCAGCATTTTTGTTTTGCAAAGGACGCAATACAATTCAGTGCTTGCCCGATTGTCATCGCGACGACGCCATAGACGGCCTCTTTTGCCACAACATTCACACGCATAATCTAGTGGTACTGATTGGCCACGGTAATCGATTGGAAAACTATAACCAGTAAATTCCATGATTAAAATTTCGTTAGGCATCAAACTCACATCCTCTCGAAGGTACATAGTCTAAGGAATAATCTCAAAAATTGAGTTACTCACCTAGCTGGTGATATTTTAACATTATTAATATATAACGCAAAACATTAGAATATACGTTGACATCTGTATATTTAACTTATATGCTAACAATATTAGACATCATTTACTGTGTTTAATCTCACCCATGGGAGTGCACTTGGGTTTCTGTTCTTTAGAATATTGAGGTGATAATATGTTCAAGCACTGTATTGACTACACAGATATAACTGTTGTCTTTAAGGATGAGGCGGAATTATACGGTTGCACTCATTGTGGGTTATCAATGGCCCATAGCTTAATATTTGTTCAAAATGACCCCGATATATGCATAGTTTCATGTCTTGGGTGCGGTCATGTATATTTCTGCTATAGACGATCAAGCAGCAAAATTAAGTGTGAGTATGGTTTAAGGGTAAGGCTAAATCTTCTGTGCAATACTCAACAAATTCCTATTAAAATACATCCGAGATATGACATTATGTGTCATGGCAGAAAAGATGAAAAGCCAAAGATTGACGGTGAATATTTTGGGTCACGCGGAATAAGGCCCACTAAGGTTGGCGTATGTTATAAATGTGGCGCATGTGCTGAATTGCAGTTAATATCGTCTGTCAGGTGTGAGGAATCCGGAAAACGCGTTGTGAATATGTTTGATAAAGGTGGTGCAACGTTAAATTTTCGAGAATCATCCCCTTGCAGTGTTACTGTTAGCGTTTGTGCGTGTAAAAAACATGGATACAACCTAAAGTTGCTTAACGCTGCAGCTAAACTGCTGAATGGCGTTATAACTAGTGACTTAGTTGAGACTTCGTGACACCTCAATAAAATAAGTAAATAATAGCTCGGCAATGCGCCGAGCTTTATTTAATTACATTACTTTTCGGGGCTGGCGTATGCGTTTTGGTTGTCCCTGAGGAATGATCATTTTAGCTGCTTTTTCGCGTAAGCTAAGAGATAAGTTTACCTGCCCTGTTCTGTCATAGGCGTCGGCAAGGATATTAAGAGTTTGTGGAATTGGATCAAGTTCAACAGCTTTCTCAAGAGATTCGAGCATCTTTTTATTATTACCTAGTTTTTCTTGAACCTTGGCGTAGGCAATATGTCTGGAAGCTAAATCACCATCAATAGCTAAGGCTTGTTCGAACGCCAAAGCTGCTTTGTCATAATTTTTGGTTTCGTAATAAATAAGGCCAACGTTATGCAAGCTGCTGGCGCTTGGTTCAAGTGATTGGGCAATCTCAAAGCATTCAATAGCATCCTTGAGTGATTGTTGTTTAGCATATAGAATCCCTAAGCGGTTGTAGGCACTGGCATTCCGTTCGTCGACACGAAGAATTGTCAGTAGTGCCTTCTCTGCCCGCAGATATTTTTTACTTTGAAGAGACTCTTGAGCTATTGCCCAGAGCTGACTAAGTTTTTCCGATAATTTTACTGGTAAATCAGTAGCGACTTCGGCAATGGTTTGGTGTTGATAAATAACCCAAGCCCCTAGTAATATGATCAATAATAGACCTAACATATTCAACAATTATTATAACAGATTAGATAGCTAATTGAGCCAAACAGAGCCGAATATTTCCATTTGCCTCAATACGCTGATAAGCTTTTAGTATTGAATCGATATGTTTAATGGCGTCTATTTGAGGATTTGCCGCAATACTTCGTTTTAAAATATTTGACATATCTGTTAATAACGATAATGCATTTAACCTATTATCCTTATAACGATTCGCAATTAATAGTTTTTGGTACGGGCTTCCAATTAGAAGTTCACGGGCATCGCGTATAATCAGGCTTCTTGATTCAAAATATGTATCATCACTACAAAGTCTTGTAATTTCGGCTGGTAATCCGTCAGCCATAAATAATATTTGTGAGCGCTTAGTTGTATCTGTTATTTTAAGTGAATCAAGTAACTGTTTTGATTGTTCAGTTGTAATTGGCCTAATATTTAGACTTTCCACGCGTGATAAAACCGTTGGCAATAATTTAGAAACCGAATGAGAAACGAGGATAAAATATACATCTTTGCCGGGCTCTTCCAGTAGTTTTAAAAAAGCATTTTGAGCTTGGTGCGTCATGCGCTCGGCGTAATCTATTATAATAATCTGTTTGTCGACGTGTTTTGTACGAGTATTATCATAAAGTCGTCTCATAATGTCGACGTTAATGATACCCTTTTCGATATCAACTTTTTCGTCTTTTTCGGGCAAAATAATTACAGGAGTTGCCTGACAAAGTTCGGCAATATATCGACTAATTGTGCTAAGTCCAACACCTTCGGCCCCAGTTAATAATAATGATTGTGGCAGATGATTAGCGATAGATATAAGCAACTTTTCGCTTGCCTGGTTCATTATTGGCTTCATCCCGTTAGAACTCCTTATTAGGTTTATCAGTACTATTAATCATTCGATTTATTCGCATTGGTATTCAATATGAGAAAGTATGTTGCAGAGTTCTACCAGGATAAATCATAATGAGATATCAGGAAAAAAGCTCGTTAATTCACTAGGAACTGGCGATGTAAATGTTTTGCGTTCGCCATTTGGAATGGTTATTTCAAGACTATAAGCGTGTAGATATAGGCGCTCAGCAGCTTTTCCATATACCCTATCGCCAAGGATTGGAGTGTTAAGATACTTCATATGTACGCGTAATTGATGTGTTCGGCCAGTTTTTGGCTGTAGTTTAACTAAAGCATATTTACCATCTGTTGCGATAGTTTCATATTTTGTAATAGCCGACTTACCTTTACTATCAACTCTAAAAGTACTTGGAGCGGCTGGATTACGAGCAATTGGTAAATCGATATTTGCTTTGTCTAGTTTTGGAATTCCACTTAAAACTGCATAATATGTCTTTTTAGTTTTACGATCGGCAAATTGTTTTTGCAACATTGTCGCCGTATCTTTATTGCGAGCGCCAATCATTATTCCGCTAGTATCGCGGTCTAGTCGGTGAATGATTCCGGCACGATTTGTGTCTACATTATAATCGCTATAGCGTTTAAAAAAGTCAGCAACGGTAAATTCTTCACTTAAAACGCCTTTGGCGTGAGACAAAACTCCGCAAGGTTTGTTGATTACAATTACGTTGTCGTCGATATAAATAATTGGAAGTTCGTTTGCGCTATAATCAGCATCTTCATCAAGGCTTACAGCAATGTCATCAATCTCGACTACATCTTGTTTTGGTGAAGTAACGACTTTGCCATTTACGCTAATATGACCGGCTTTAATGTGTTTTTGCCAAGTGCTACGTGACGTTTCGGGATAACGGTCAGCTAATTCACTGTCAAGACGTCGTTTACTTGATATTACTTCAAATAAATAACATTCTTTGCCCTTAAACGGCATGGCATATGAAATTTCCTCGTCATTAGGATTTTTAACTAAATTGCCTTCGATGTCATTCTTTAACTTTTTAACCTGAGATTCGACATATTTAACGTCATCTTCGGCTGAATCATCGAATAAAATATAGTATTGTTTGCGTAGAAAACGGAAAGAAACTAATGTATTGATTGGATTTGGATGTGTCGTCTTGATTGATTCAACATGACGAGGGACATTATCTTCATTCGCCAGTTTGTAACGGCGCATGACGTCCAGGATATCACGACTAGCTACTTTTACCATTAGTTAACCCTTGGTCGCAATCCGACAGCCTGCTGAGCTCGTAGCAGTGTTGCATTGGCAATCAGGGTTAAGTCATGTTCAGATTGTTCAAGTTTATCAATTACGGCTTTGTCGTCAACATTTGAAAGCTTTTCTTGGAAATCAGTTAAAAATACTTCAACTTCACTGGCAACGACGGCTTTAAAGTTACCGTACATAGTTTGGCCTTCAAATTCAGCAATAACCTCTTTGAGCGATGTTCCGCGAAGTAATGATAAGATTTCAAGTAAGTTACTAATGCCGGGTTGATTTTTCTTGTCATAGTGAATTTCAGCTTTGTCATCAGTTGTAGCACCCATAACTTTCTTAGCAGCAACGGATGGTTCGTCGCTGAGGAATATAACACCACGGCCAGATTCGTCGCTTTTGCTCATCTTTTTAGTTGGATCGATTAGGTCTTTAATACGTAGACCTTGGTCTTTGCCAAAGAATTCGTGTTGGTCTTTGACTGGTTCGGGAACTACAAAGATATTATCAAACTTTTTATTCATACGTTCAGCGATATCGCGAGCAAATTCAAGGTGCTGAGTTTGATCTTCGCCAACTGGAATATATTTAGCATTATAAAGAAGAATATCAGCAGCCATAAGAACTGGATAATTAAACAAACCAACACTAGTGCGATCGTCGCCAATTGTACTTGACTTCTCCTTAAACTGAATCATTCGGCTCATTTCGCCAAACCCTGTAAAACAATCTAATATCCAAGTTAGTTCGCTGTGAGCTGGAATGTAACTTTGGCGGTAAAGATATATATTATCATTATCAATTGGCAAACCGGCAGCTACGAATAGTCTGGCATTGTTAAGAATTTGTTCATAGAGAACACTGTGGTCGACTGGCGTTGTAAAGCTGTGAAGGTCAGGAATAAACATATTAATCTGATATTCATCAGAACGCTTTTTGGCCATATCGATAATTGGCAAAATTGCACCAAAATAATTACCAATTGTAAGGTTGTTATTGGCTCGGATTCCAGTTAATATTACAGGTTTTGACATAATTAACCTTATTATAACAGCTTAGGTAGCATAACGCACCTAAATAACATCACTTGGCCATCTCTAGCCTGTCTACATTGACAAAATAGTGCAATTGTGATATTTTCATCTTAACAATTATCTAAAATTATAAATATTTTTGGTGTTGACGGTCATTAAAAAATCAGATTATTACAGTGCACGTCTTGGCTAAGGATTAGTTTAGATATGTCCTTCTCTGCTGGGGCAGTACATTAGTTGTTAATTGACGATTAATGCGCTGCTCCAACAAACCAACTTTTGTTGAGCGCTTTATATATATTTTGTATAAATATCATATTTAGCCGATAAAGTCGGCGAGGAGGAAAAAATGGATACGATGCAGATTTATATCCATAAACAACCAGCGGTTATTAACAATTTTCATTTTCAAGAAGGACACGTCTCTTGGATAGATACAGAAGGCATCATATATGCTGCTTGTGACTCGTTAAGAGACTACCACGCAGACTCGTTCGACCTACTCATCTACCGCTTGACTGATGGTAGCTGGGTAGACGAATGGGCCAACAGTATGTCGATTCCAAAAGTCATAGAGGCTATAAAAGCCTATCGCGACGAAAAAGCCATGGACACTGCGGTATTAGAGGCAGAAAAGTTAGATGCTGAGCACAATCTCTATATTACGGATAAAGAGCTACGGTTTATGAAAATAAGTCCATATTTTGATCCAACCTATGGCATTGTGAGTGGCAATTATGCAATATATACACCCACAAGCGTTGTTGGCGTTTATTGTGTAAAAGGAAAAACAACGCGTAGCGACGTCAAACCCATAAACTATCTTCGTCACTATAAGGCACTAAGTATTTTAGAATACGAGGACCTGAGGAAAGAAGCTGATAAAATTAAAGATGAAGGTATGCATATTTGACTGTACATTAATAAGTATATTTGAGCGGGGTGGAATTTATTCTCCCCGCCCGAATACAGTCAGGACATGCACTATTGTAATAATTTGATTTTTTGATAAATAACTCTGGAATAATATCTGGAGCTATTTTATTGTTTGCACAAATTCAATCCGCTGGCGTCGAATTGGCAATCCCCTGTTTTGGATAAAATAATTACCTTTTTTATCGTATCAAATTGCAAAAGTGATGCTTTTATTTCTTCTTGAGCCCTGGCATCTGACATAGTTCCTATTGCATCGAATGTACGGCAAAAGCGCAAAGTCGCGACATTATTTTTTACGGTAACTGTAAAATCATCACCCTGGCAGTCGCTTGCGCCGCTACGAACCTTTACATCACTGAAATAACCTAATTCTGACTCTGTTGCAGTTGGGCCAGCCAGAAGCTGTTTGATAACGTATTTTGCGACACCAAGGTCTGGTGATTTGCGATCAACTGTATAAGTTTTAGTTGGATCGTCGTATGATTCTGGAGTTTTTGAAAAATATACTTTTACTGGATATGTTGTTTGCGTCGTTGTATCTGTTTTACTATTATTTTGGGACTGAAATATCAAAAAAACCGCCGACCCTACTGCTAGTAAGATAAATGCGATTATTGCAATCAGAACGCGTTTATTCATATAAACCTCCTGTAATTATTATTATACTCTGTTTAATTCTACTATAAAGTGGCTATGTATAATTGACAAAATATTAACTTTGTGATATTTTAACATTAACATTTATCTGACTTTTTGGTTAAGTTTGGATTTGATGTGGTCATTAATAAATCAAATTATTACAGTGCATGTCTAAGTCTTTCTTGGATACATATATCTTTTTTCTTCGAGAGTGGCACTATAAATTAGTATTTTATATTCTAATTTATAGTGCTGCCCTCGATATTATTTTGGGTAGTAAAAATATATATGCCCAAAGGAGGAATAAAAATGCCTAGGCCAATTCGAAAGTCTAATCCTATTTATTATGGTGAGCTGCCGTCAGAACGTGAACTGTGTAGCCAAACGATTGACTTATTTATTAGGTCTATCAAAATCGTCGAGGATTTTGACGGTTCAATAAGGGGTAAATACTTTAAATTGTTTGACGAGAACCCTATTGTTGAGGAGTCGCTCCTGATGTGGCTCGAAGAATATTGCCAAGAACCTAAAGGTATTGAGATACCCAAAGAGTTAACTTGGTTAATATACTTAGTGGGCACATCAGCATTTAATGACATAAAGTCTATGTCATCTTATTTTAAAGAGCTATAAAATGAGATGACTTCATATTTGTCTGTACATTTCGGTGTACAGACAAATATGGCCCTCACGGGTTTTAAAACTCGACATGCACTATTGTAATAATTTGATTTATAACCTTAAACAAAAAAACACTCCGGATAAAACTGGAGTGTTTTTTTGTTTCTGTAAGACTTAACGCTTTGAGAATTGTTCGCGCTTACGAGCAGAACGAAGACCATATTTCTTGCGTTCTTTTTCGCGAGAGTCACGTTTCAAAAATTCAGCTTTTTTAAGAACTGTATGTAGATCAGCGAAACCAGTGTTTAAAGCTTTTGCGATAGCTAATTTAATAGCATCAACTTGGCCAGCTACACCGCCACCCTTAACTACTACGGTAATATCAAAATCTGATTGTTTATTAACAAGAGCTAGTGGATCTGTGATTTCAGCAAGATGAGTTTTGTTTAAATTCAAATACTCAGCAGCTGGTTTATCATTAATCGTTAACTTGCCCTTACCTTTAAACAAACGTACTTGTGCGGTTGCACTCTTACGTCGGCCTAAGCCGTAAAGATATTTAGATTCAGCCATAATTATTTAACCTCAACTTTCTCTGGAGTTTGTGCGGTATGTGTGTGGTTTTCGCCAGTAAAGATACGTAGGCGCTTCATACGCTCTGCAGCTAGCTTGTTTACGGGAATCATTCCCTTAACAGCTAGTTCTATAATCTTTTCTGGTGACCTAAGTCGCATTTGTCCAAGTGTTCGGTCACTAATACCACCAGGGAATCCTGAGTGATGATAGTACATTTTATCAGTTTCTTTTGCGCCAGTAACAACAAGCTTTTCGGCATTGATAACAACAACGTAATCGCCTGCATCAATATGTGGTGTATAAGTTGGCTTATACTTACCAATTAGATATTTTGCAATTGCTGTTGAAACACGACCTAAAGTAGCTGTAGAGGCATCAATTAGAATCCAACGACGAGTAACCTCGGTTGGTTTCTGTGAATACGTTTTAGCATTTACTACCATTACGCTTTTTTCTCCTCAGTCTTTGTCTCTACGGGTGTAGATTTAAATTCATCAACAAACTCAATTGTTGCCATTTGTGTGCCATCACCCACTCGTAAAGCCGTTCGTTCAACTCGTACGTGACCACCGTGGCGACCGCTAAGTTGTGGAGCCATTACATCAACTAATTTGAAAGCAGCTTCTTGAGTATCAAGTCCTGCAATAACCATTCGTCGATTATGTAAATCACCTTTTTTTGCTTTTGTGATGAGCTTTTCAATATAGCGAACTAGAGATTTTGCTTTAGGAAAAGTCGTTTCGATTTTACCTTGCATAACCAAGCTAGTAGCTAAACCCTTAATAAGGGCGTCGCGTTGATCACATTCGCGACTAAATTTACGTCCTATATATCCATGTCGGTGCATAATTAAAGTTCCAATTCCGCCAATTTATCTTTGACTTCATCAAGCGCTTTTGAACCGAAGCCCTTTAGTTCGCGTAAATCTTGTTCACTTAACGTGACTAGATCATGAACTGTACGGATTTCGTTATTTATCAAGGCGTTTGCTGTTCGTGCAGTTAAGTTTAGCTCTTCAATTGGAGTGTTTAGCTCATTTGAATCACCGTCTTTTTCCTGGCCCAATGCGGGTGCAGAATCAATTATTGTTGAGCCAGCAAGAGCTGTATATTGGTTAACCAAGATAGCAGCAGCTTCTTCGAAGGCTTCGCGTGGTGAAATTGAACCATCTGTTTCGACACTTAGTGATAACTTATCAAGGTTAGTCTCTTGACCAACACGAGTATTGTCAACTTTATATCGTACGCGTAAGACTGGGCTGTAAATTGCATCAATAGCAATCATATCGCTGTGTAGTCTTTTTGCGCTTGAAGATTCAATTGTTTGGTAACCACGGCCAGTTTCAACAACTAGGTCAATCAAAACTGATTTCTTTGGATCATCAATGTTACAGATAACTTGATCTGGATTGATAACTTCAATATCGGCAGTTGTCTTGATATCACCGGCTGTTACAGGACCTGCGCCCTTTTTCTCTAAACGTAATTCAACTGGTTTGTCGCTGAAAGATTTTAGACGAACGTTTTTGATATTTAACATAATATCAACTACGTCTTCTTTAACACCTTCGACAGTTGTAAATTCGTGGCTTGCACCTTCAATACGAAAGGCTACGATTGCAGCACCTTCGATACTTGAAAGTAAAACACGTCGTAAACTATTACCAAGTGTATTACCGTATCCGGCGTGTAGAGGTTCGATATTAAACGTTGCGCTATTGGCGCTGTACTCTTCAATGTTTGCGAGTGCTGGGTTATGAATAACTTTTGTCATTATAGTAGGTTCCTTTACCCTTTAACGTGAGTAATACTCAACGATTAGCTGTTCTTTAATATCTTCTTCGGCTTCTTCACGCTTTGGCAATCCAGTAATAGAAATGGTTAATTTCTTTGAATCGCTCTTGATCCAACTTAGTGGTTCTTGTGTAGAATTTTTAACAATTTCATCAATTTGGCTAAAATAACCAGACTTTGTGCTTTTTGGTCGAACAACTAGTTCGTCGCCAGCTTTAAGTCGGATTGATGGAATGTCGACGCGGCGGCCGTTTAGCATAAAGTGACCATGTCCAACAAGTTGACGTGCAGCACGGCGACTAGTTGCAAAACCAGCACGGTAGACTGCGTTATCGATTCGGCGCTCTAGCAATTGTAGAAGAACTTCACCTGGAAGTAATTCATGAGTACTTAGTCGTTCAGCTTCGATAATTAGTTTGGCAAATTGTTTTTCAAGTAGACCATATGTTCGACGAACTTTTTGCTTTTCGCGAAGTTGTGTCAAATATAGGCTAGCTTTACCTGGGCGACCATTGGCATGTTGGCCTGGAATACCAGACTTGTGTGCCATAATCTTGTGAGCTTTTGGATGAAGAGCGTACCCTTCACGACGGCTTTGTTTAACGATAGGAGAAGTATCTCGTGCCATAAATTATGCCCTTCTCGCTTTACGCGGACGAACACCACCGTGTGGTATTCCTGTTACATCCTTGATACTATCAACTGAAATTTCATAGCTGCCCATCGCACGAATAGCTGCATCTCGTCCAAGACCTACGCCTTTAACGAATACATCAACGGAATTAGCACCAAATTGGGTTTTAGCTGTTTCAGCTACCTTTTCTGCTGCAATTTGTGATGCGTATGCGGTACCCTTTTTGCTACCACGAAAGCCAGATGCACCGGCACTCGAAGTAGTTAAAACGTTTCCCTTTTTATCGGTAAACGTTACGATTGTGTTATTAAACGTTGCTTGAACATGAAGCTGACCAGAAGGAACTGATCGGCGCTGCTTTTTACGTGTGGTTGTAGTTTTAGTCTCTGCCATATCAATTACCTTTCTACGTCTTAGACGCTGCCTTCTTTTGTGTTCCGCCTACTGCAACACCCTTACCCTTACGAGTCTTTGCGTTCGTTCGGGTTCGTTGACCGCGAACTGGAAGACCGTTTTTATGGCGTAAGCCACGGTAAGAAGCGATATCTTTTAGACGTTTAATATTATTTGTTACCTGACGCTGCAAGTCACCTTCGGTAGTATAATCTGCATCGATTATTTCCCGAATGCGTTGTTCTTCAGCCTCGGTGAGATCTTTCACCCGAGTGGTCGGCTCAACTTTAGCCGCCGCAAGGATGGTCGAAGCGAATTTCGGACCGATGCCGTAAATATACGTCAAAGCGATCTGAACTTGCTTTTCTGATGGGATCGTAACCCCAGCAATTCGAGCCATACTTAACCCTGCCTTTGCTTGTTCTTAGGTTTTTTCTTGTTAATGATCCGGAGTACACCCTTACGGCGAACTAGCTGATCATCAGGACTGATTTTTTTAACACTTGCACGAACCTTCATAAGCGTTCAAAAACTCCTGTTACCTTTAAATTTAATCTTTTAGACGGAAGGTGATTCTTCCCTTACTTAGATCGTAAGGGGTCAACTCAACTTCCACCCTGTCACCTGGTACAAGTCTGATATAGTGCTTGCGCATTTTACCTGAAATGTGGGCGATGATACTATGATTATTCTCAAGTTGCACCTTAAATTGAGTGTTAGGCAATGCTTCCATTACCTTTCCCTGCAGTTTAATTACTTCTTTTAGACTAGTCATAAGTTACAATATACGATTATACACCAAAGAGGTGCAGGCGTAAAGAGAAAATGACAATGAAATTAATACATTTCTGTATTTTGTGTGTCATCGAATTAATATAATTATATCGCACTGTAAAAATGTGTCAAATATAATTAAAAAAACGCCCTGGGGGGCGCTTTTTCGTTAAGAATAATTATAAGATGGCAAAATCTACACGGGTAATATTTTTAAAACAAGGCAATTATCGATATTCCACCGTAATACATACATATGAGCGAGATTATTGATAACAAGGCTACAATTACTAACCATAACCCCTTTATCTTTTGATAAATGGTTATTACGAAAACAATTACTGTTATTGCTGCATAGACAATAAGTGGCCATCCAATTTGTTCTGCCTGGTCTACGCTGGGTTTCATAAATAGCATAAGGACAATTAACGATACAAACCATACTGCAAGACCGATAACGTAGATTGCCGCTAGTCTGACGGAATGTGAGTTGATGTCTTTTTCGTTTTGAGCCAAATATTCCATAATTACCCCTCCTTATAACTTTTAGATATATACAGTTTTGACCTGCTACACAAATAGGGTTGGTATGCAGCATAATGATTTATTAATTAATCAATAATTATGCCAAACACCAATAGGAGTTAGTTTATTAAACTCGTATAAATTATATTCTTAACGAACTTGTGTTTATTATCGGAGTAATCTCACGAAAATAACACGTGACTTTAGGTTAACATATAAAAAGCCGCTTGTTAACGGCTTTTTATAAAGTTTTATATAATCTTTACTTGTATTCGTCGTATGTGACCATAAGGGCACGAGAATTGAGCTGTCTGAGCGATTCTAGGGCTACAGAAACGATAATTAGTAATCCAGTACCACCAATCGATAAATTGCTATTAGATACGCCTGCGATGTTATAAAGCAGGAAATCACCTATGAATGGCATGATGGCTATAAGACCAAGCGTAAGTGATCCGAATAGTGTTAAACGATTAACTGTTCGGTTTAGATAATCCTCTGTTTGTTTGCCAGGACGTGTTCCTTCAATAAAACCACCTTGTTTTTGTAGGTTTTCGGCAATTTCATTTGAATTAAAAATTATGCCGGTGTAAAAGTACGTAAACGCAATTACAAGGATAAAATATACAGTTGGGTAAATAAATGCTTGCAATGTTGAGCCGGTAAACTGTCCAGCACTTGGTGTTTGGAACCAAGAGATTAGATTATTTGCTAGTCCTAAGAACTGTGCATTATTAGTTGCTTTTAATATCTGTCCGGCAAAGGCTGGTAAAGATAGAAACGAAACAGCAAAGATAATAGGAATAACGTTTGCGGCAATTAATTTAACGGGCAAGATACTTTTAACGCCACCATAGCTACTGTTACCATGAACACGCTTGGCGTAGTTAATGGTAATAACCCTTTGGGCTTCATTAACCTTGACGAGAACATACAATATCGCAATAAATGATGCTAGCAATCCAATACAAACATAGAACATCATTGGGTTAACCGGTACTGTAAACCATCCAAAGACATTAAGCGAACCTTTTGATACGTCAAAAAGCGAAGTTCCAATTGTCGATAGGGTTTTTGGTAACTGGCTAATGATACCTGCAAAAATAATTAAACTAATACCGTTACCTATTCCCTGCTCTGTTATTAGCTCACCTAGCCACATTAGAATGATTGAACCAGCACTCATGGCGGTAACGGCTACGGCCCATCCAAACAGTGTTGTATCGGCAAGAACGGTTGTATTACCGGCTAATACTGTTTGGCGCAAGATATAAATAAAGGCAATAGATTGGACGATTGATAGAGGAACTGCAATCATACGTGTCCACTGATTAATCTTGCGACGTCCAGATTCACCATCTTTATGGAGTTCTTCAAGCTTTGGAATAGCTTTAGTAAGTAACTGGGTAATAATTGAAGCCGTAATGAATGGGCTTAAGCCAACAAGAATAATTGAAAAGCTAGTTAAGGCTCCACCAGATAATAAGTTAAGAAATCCACCAAAATCAGATCCACCAATAATACCGCTAATCACCTCTTTTAATTGAGTAGGCGCAACGAGTGGGACTGGTACGTGGGCCAAAAAACGTGCAACAACAATGATGCCAAACAAGCCAAGAACGCGCTTTAGCATGTCACGATTCTTTAATGATCTTAAAATTGTTTTCCAGTTCATAAGATTATTATCCCTCTACTAACTTATTTAACAAATATTTATTACTATTTACTATTACTCCGCAAAGTATCTGTATCTAATATAGTACAGATACCCTGGGAAGTATAATAATATTATTTATCAGACTTTGTATCTTTAACAATTTCTTTTTGTGCAGGTACGGCTGTCTTCTTAAACGTTCCACCAGCTTTAATAATTGCTAGTTTTACATTTTTGCTTGCAGCTGTAACCCGTAGGTCAACCGTCTCTGTTAATTCGCCGCGTAAAATTACTTTTACAGCTTGGAATGGAGTAGAGATATAACCTTCTTCAAATAGAACAAAGTTATCTACAGTTTTACCTTTTAGTTCATTTAGGCGATCAAGGTAAACAATTTGAGCTGGAGTTCGAAGAGATTTAAAGCCCTTTCCTTTTGGAATACGACGAGCTAGAGATCCAGAACCGCCGGCAAACATTGCACCTAACTTTTTACCTGTACGAGCTTTTTGACCCTTAGTACCTTTACCGGCAGTTTTACCTTGTCCGGAAGCAATACCACGACCAACACGCTTTGTGTTTTTGTTAGCAATAACGATTAATTCATTATACTTAGTCATTATTTTATCTCCTCTTTGACTGCTTTTTTAGCAGTTGGTTTTTTAGAGGTATTTAGCCACTCTTCTTTTCCAACTAGGCTCTTAAGAGCTTCAACAGTTGCATAAGCAATGTTAACTTTATTAGTTGATCCAAGAGATTTTGATAGCATGTTCTTAATACCAGTTAAACCGATAATTGAACGGACGACACCACCGGCAATAATACCAGTTCCTGGAGATGCTGGTTTAATAAGAACCTGAGCACCAGATACCTTCACTTCAGCATCATGAGGAATAGTATCGTTATCCATGGCGATAGTAATTAAATGCTTTTTAGCAACAGATGTAGCTTTAGCAATTGCAGCTTGAACATCGGCGCCTTTTGCAACACCTACACCAATCTTGTTTTTGCCGTTACCGACAGCAACAAGAGCTTTAAAACGAAAGCGACGTCCGCCTTTTACAACGCGAGACACACGATCAATATTAATTGTTAATTCTTCAAACTCTTTTGGCTCAGCTGGCATTTGATCACGGCGACCATTATTACGTGGTCCGCGAGAATCAGCTGTAGTTCTTGTATTAGCTTCAGGCATATTAAAACTCCAAACCTTCCTTGCGAGCAGCATCTGCTAGGGCACTTAATCGTCCAGCATACTTACGACCATTTCGGTCAAAGACAACTGCGCTAATATTAATTTTTTTGGCTTTTTTAGCGATATCAGCACCGATAAAGGCAGCTTGTTCACTAATTGTACCAGTTTGCTTAGCACCAACAGTTGTGCTGGCAGCAAGAGTCTTGGCAGCTTCGTCATCGATTAACTGAGCACTAACATGCTTATTGCTAATAGAGACGCTTAGGCGTGGTCGTAATGATGTACCAGAAACTTTAGCGCGGACACGAGCTTTGCGAAGACCTTGGTTTAATATTTTCTTTATTAGATTAGCCATATTATTTACCAGCCTTTCCAGCCTTGTGACGTAGAACTTCGTCGGCATACTTAATACCCTTACCTTTATATGGTTCAGGTTTCTTTAATGAACGAATTTCAGCAGCAGTTTGGCCAACAGCTTGTTTGTCGATTCCGCTGACAGTAATTGTCATCTTTTCAACTAACATTGAGATACCTTCTTTTGCTGTATATTCAACTGGATGTGAAAAGCCTAAAAGCATATCAATTTTATGTCCGCCACCGTTAACACGGAAACCAACACCATTTACTTCTAGTTTCTTTTCAAATCCCTTAGTAACACCAACAACGGCGTTATTAAGTAGGGCACGCTGTAAACCGTGCTGTGATTTTGCAATAAATTCATCATCCTTGCGAGTGACAATTGCTTGTGTACCTTCAAGAGATACGGTCACGTCGCTCAAATGAGGAACAGTTAGTTGGCCTTTTGGCCCCTTAACTGTAACAACATCTGAGTCAACCGTGATTGTCACGCCTGTAGGTACGTCAATTGGTAGTTTTCCGATTCGACTCATATTATTCTCCGTTTTTAATTAATAAACCTTAAGTAGTAATTCACCACCAAGTCCTTGCTTCATAGCAGAGTGACCTGAGATAACACCTTTACTTGTGCTAATAAGCACCATACCGCGACCATTTTTGACTCTAGGAATTTCACTAGCACTTACGTACACGCGTCGTCCCGGTTTAGATAGTCGAGTAATCTCTGTAATTGTTGCGTTTTCACCGAGCTTGTTAATAGTGATTACTATAACGTCACGTGGCTTACCGCTTTCAACCTTAACTTCACTTAGATAATTAGCTTTTTTAAGCTCTTTAGCGATTGTGATTTTAAGTTTGCTTGCTGGAACACGAACTTCATTCTTACCAACCATAACTGCGTTACGGATGCGAGTTAGTAGGTCGGCAATTGGATCTGTAGATTGTAATGTCATATTTATACCTTTCCTACCAACTACTCTTTGTTATGCCGGGAATTTCGCCTTTTGAGGCTTTTTCACGGAAGTTAATACGATTTAGACCAAAACGACGCATAAATGCACGTGGTCGGCCGTGAAGTAAATCACGATTCTTCCAACGAGTTGGTGAACTGTTGAGTGGTAGTTTTGACAAACCCTCTTGGTCACCAAGCTCTTTTAATTCAGCACGCTTTGCAGCATACTTCATAATCATTTTTTTACGCTTTAGGTCACGAGCGATTGCAGATTTCTTAGCCATTAGTTTTTGCCTCCTTGTTTTTCAAAAGGTATACCGATTTTTTCGAGTAGAGCGCGGCTATAAACAGCACTACCACCAGAAATAACCATAGTAACCTGTAAACCATGAAGTACCTGTGTCTCTTCGAACGTTAATTCTGGGAAGATTGATTGCTCAACAATTCCTAGGTTAAAGTTACCAGATTTATCAAAAGCTTTTGCGCTAACACCGTGAAAGTCACGAACACGTGGTAATGAAACGTTAACAAGGCGGTCGAGGAATTCGTACATACGAGCTCCACGCAATGTTACACAGATACCAACACGGTTTAAACCTGCACGAATTTTAAAGGTAGCAATTGACTTTTTAGCCATGCGGTCAACTGGAGCTTGTCCAGTAATCTTAACAAGCGTGTTATGTACAACTTCATAAAAATGCTTGTCATCTTTGTTTTTGCCAATTCCTACGCTTACTACAATCTTCTCAAATTTTGGAACTTGATGAATATTGCCTAGTTTTAGTTCGGCTTGTAGTTCCTTGACGTATACATCTTTGTATAAGGCTTTCAAGCGAGGAGTTGTCGATGCTTTGGTAGTTGTATCAACCATTACTTAATCTCCTTATTTTTATTCTGTCTTGCAACACGTGTAATATTGCCGTCAGCGTTACGAGTTAAACCAACACGACTTGTCGCACTGGTTTTTTCATCAACGACTAATGCAACTTTGTGAATTGGGACTGCAGCTTGAATATCTTTATTGCCACCACGTGGGTTCAATTGGCTAGGTTTAACATGACGGTGAATATTGCCGATACCCTCAATGAGTACTGACTTCTTTTTTGCCAAAACTTGAGTAACCTTACCTGTTGTGCCTTTGTTAGCACCACTGATAAGCTTAACTAGATCGCCTTTGATGATTTTCTTGATAGTTGCCATAATTATAGTACCTCCGGAGCTAAGCTAATGATCTTTGGATATCCTAGATCACGTAGCTCACGTGGTACTGGTCCGAAGACACGAGTACCTTTTGGAAGCTTATCATCGCCAATGATGACCGCTGCGTTATCGTCAAATGCGATAGTAGAGCCATCTTTGCGTTGAATTTGATCACGGGTTCGAACGATTACAGCCTTTACGACTGATTTGCGCTTAACGATACCGTTAGTTGCAGCTACTTTGACACTGGCGACAATTGTGTCACCAACACCGGCATAACGACGACCTGTACCGCCAAGAACTCGGATACAAAGAATCTCTTTGGCACCTGAGTTATCGCAGACTTTTAGACGAGTTTCTTGTTGAATCATATTAAACCTCTGCCTCAACGTCTTTAATCTCAATTGAGCCGCGAGACTTTTCGACAATAGCGTCTAATTTAAATGATTTTCTTTTAGAAATAGGACGAGTCTCTGAAATAGTGACTTTGTCGCCATTTTTTGCAATGTTATCTTCATCGTGGGCTGCATATTTACGCTTAACAGTATATTGTTTACCGTAGATAGGATGCGTTTCACGACTAGTAACAGTGACGGTAATAGTTTTATTCGCTACGTCCGACGTAACGATACCTGTCAATGTCTTGGCCATATTATTTAGTCTCCTTTGCTGAAGCGATCTCGGCTGCTCGGATAGCAGTTTGAACGCGAGCGATTTTTTTACGAGTAACGGTAATGACACGAGGATTGGTTAATTCACCAAGCTTGTGACCACGTTTTGATTCAGTTAAATTAATTTGTAAAGCGGTCAAATCTAGTCGAAGTTGGTCAATAGATTTCACTTCAACAGCTTCTTTAACAGCCTTTACGACTTTTTTAGTAGCCATTAGATTTGCTCCCTTATGATGAACTTATTTTTGCCTGGAAGTTTATGTGAAGCAAGTCGCATAGCTTCGCGAGCAACATCTTCAGTTACACCCTTCATTTCGAATAAAACTGTGCCTGGTTTAACCTTAGCAACGAAGAATTCTGGGTTTCCTTTTCCGCTACCCATCTTTACATCCAATGGCTTGCGCGTAACTGGAGTGTGAGGAAAGATACGAATCCAGATCTTACCACCGCGGTCGATATGACGAGTCATAGCTTGGCGTGAAGCTTCGATTTGGCGACCAGTCAAACATTCGTTTGATTGAGCTTGTAATCCATAGTCACCAAAAGCAATATACTGGCCGCGTGAAGCGATGCCACCATTTTTGCCTTTGCGAACTTTACGATATTTAGTTTTCTTTGGTAATAACATGATTAAGCCCTTTCACCCTTGTAGATCCATACCTTAACACCGATAACACCGGCTGGAGTCAATGCTCGAGCACCGTAGTAATCAATATCAGCCCTTAGCGTATGGAGAGGTACTGAACCTTCAATTATTTTTTCACGTCGAGCCATCTCGGCGTTGTTTAGACGACCTGCGACTTGGATGCGAACACCCTTAGCACCGGCTGCCATTGTATTTTGTGCAGTCATCTTCATAGCACGACGGAAATTAACACGTCGTTCTAGCTGTCTTGCAATATTTTCAGCAACTAGCTTTGCAGCTAATTCTGGTCGTTTGACCTCTTCAATATTTAAACGAGCAGGAAGACTGGCAATTTTTTCAATCATAGTTTTAAGTTCAGTTACACCAGCACCACCACGACCAATCACAACACCAGCTTTGGCAGTATGAATAGTAATAGTAATTAGGTTTGTTGAACGTTCAATTTCAATACGATTGATAGTTGGACGGCTTTCAAAACGCTTTTCGATTAATTCGCGAATACGAATATCTTCGATTAGCCATTTAGCAAAGTCTTTTTTAGCTGCGAACCAACGTGAGTCCCAGTTTTTGTGAACTTGAAGACGGAAGCTAATTGGGTTAACTTTTTGTCCCATATTATTTAACCTCCTTTTTCACTGTAGTCTTTGTCTTAACTGTTTTGGCTTCTGTAGCAACTTCAGCAGTTTTAACGGCGGCTTTCTTTGGCTTAATATCACCAGTTACTTCAACTAAAATATTAGTTGACTTTTTCTGGAATGGTAAGGCACGACCACGGCTAGCAGGGATAAATCTTTTAAGACGAACACCAGCAGTTACTGATAGTGTCTTAATTGTAAGAGTTTTACCGTCTAGTCCATGATTATTGATTGCATTTGCTTTGGCGCTTTCGATTGCATCAATGACAGGCTTTGCAGCGCGCCTTGGTGTATGAGCCAAAATAACAAGTGCATCGGCCACAGTACGGCGACGTACAAGGCTGGCAACGATAGCAACCTTACGAGGTGCTTGATCGATACCCTTTGCATATGCGCGAACAACTAGTGAATCAGACATTATTTCTTGTCCTTTCCACCGTGTTTGCGGAATTTACGAGTTGGACTAAACTCACCGAGTTTATGTCCGACCATATTTTCTGAAAGTAACACAGGAATGTGCATTTTACCGTTATGAACAGCGATAGTACGGCCAACCATTTCTGGACTGATTGTACTTGCGCGTGCCCAAGTTTTGATGATAGTACGATCGTCTGGCCCAAGCGCCGCCACTTTCTTAGCGAGCTTGAAGTCAACGTAAGGTCCTTTTTTCAGTGAACGACTCATATTTTACTTCTTCCTCTTCGCATCATGGCGACTCTTTACGATCAACTTACTGACGTCTTTACGACGGCGAGTACGATATCCTAGGGTCAATTGACCCCATGGAGTAACTGGTGGCTTACCTGTACCGTGACGTCCACCGTCACCACCACCGTGTGGGTGATCACAAGCATTCATTACGACACCACGAACTCCTGGACGAATACTCTTACGACGATTGCGTCCGGCAGAACCGATCTTGATATTTTGGTGCTGAACGTTGCCTACAACACCAATTGCAGCTGTTGCTTCCATGCGAAAACGACGAACTTCACCTGATGGTAGACGAACCTGAGCATAATCACCCTCTTTGGCCATAAGTTGTGCAGAAGTTCCAGCTGAACGTACCATTTGGGCACCTTTACCTGGAGTGATTTCGATTGCATAAATCTGGGTACCAATTGGGATGCGTGATAATGTAATTCGGTTACTTGACTCGATTGGAGCTTCGTCACCGGTTACGATAACTTTACCCTTAGACATTGAGGTATCAGCCAAAATGTAGTGGTAAGTATCTGTTTGGTCTTTAACACGAGCAATTCGAGCACTACGGTTCGGATCGTATTCAATCTCTTCAACTGTAAGTGTTAGACCTGCAGCTAGTTTGTGATCGACTAAACGATAATGGCGCTTAACACCACCACCACGATGGCGGACAGTGATGCGACCAGTATTGTTACGGCCAGCATTTTGCTTTTTACTCTTAACAAGACTTTTTAAAGGTTTGTTAGTAGTTACTTCGCTCATGTCCTGACTAGTCATACCGCGACGAGCTGGAGTTGTTGGATTAAATTGAGTAATAGCCATTACTTCTTCTCCTTCTTTTCAACTTTTGCTTTTGGATCAACGGCTGGAGTTTCATCGAAAACTTTAATGCTATCACCGGCAGCTAATGTTACGTATGCTTTCTTAGCATCTTTGCGGTTAACCGTTACTGGTTGTGCGCGTTTGTTCTTAGAAATACGAATAGCTTTGCCAGATTGAATTAAAGTTTTAATGTTAACAATCTTAACTTTAAATTGTTCTTCGATAGCGGCAACAATTTGTTGCTTGTTAGCAGAAACAGTAACGCTAAAGAGATAAACATTGTTCTTTGATTGAGCGTAAGCCTTCTCGGTTGACATTGGGAATACACTAATTTGAGTTGTCATAATTATTTCTCCCCTTCTGTAAGCCATTTAGAAATTACTGCAACCGATTTAGTTGAGAATACAATCTTGTCGGCATTTAAAATGTGATAAACATTTAAGTAATTTGCGCTGACAAGTAGAATGCTCTGAACGTTGTTAGTTGCTCGTAAGATTTCTGGAGTTTTTTCGTCAACAACCATTAATACTTTACGATCAAATTTGTTATCAGTTAGGAACTTAGCAGCTTCGCTAGTTTTGCCTGTTGTCTTGAAATCAAGAACAACAACTTTATTTGCAATGTTTGCTAATGTCAAAGCTTGACGGATAGCTACACGCTTGCTAGTTTTTGAAAGTCTTTTTGTATGGTTTTCATTGCCAGTAGGACCAAAAGCGACACCACCACCGCGCCAAATTGGGTTACGTGATGAACCAAAGCGAGCTCGGCCAGTGCCTTTTTGCTTCCATGGTTTTTTACCACCACCGCTTACTTCACCGCGCTTCAATGTAACAGCGCTTGACTGACGTGAATTTGCAAGATAGCTATCATACGCAAGCTTCAAAAGCTCGTGATTGTTAACCTCTACAGCAAAAATATTATCTGGTAAAGCAGTTGTCTTCACAGTTGTTTTAGTAATCTCAGCCATTATGCTTTTCCTCCGATAATAATCAGACCTTTTTTAGGACCTGGTACTGCACCACGAAGACCAATCAAGTTATCTTCAAGGCTGATATAGGCAACAACTAGGTTTTTGACCGTTACTTGGTCGTGGCCCATTCGTCCTGCCATTCTCTTACCCTTAAAGACCTTCTGTGGATACATAGATCCAATTGATCCGACTTTACGTACGTCGCCTTTACCACCATGGGTATGTCGGCTAGTAATAAAGTTGTGTCGTTTTACCGTACCGGCAAAACCCTTACCTTTGCTCGTACCTGTGGCATCTACGATGTCACCGAGTGAAAAGGTTGTTACATCTATCGTGCTTCCTACCAAGAGGCCTTCTGGTAGTTCTTTTACACGAATTTCCCGAATATGCTTCGGGTTACTTCCGGCTGGTTTTGTATGTCCAGCCACGGCCTTGCTCAGGTTCTTACCCTCACCATATGCCACTTGTACTGCAGTGTAACCGTCGGTTTCGACGGTTTTAACCTGAGTCACAGTCACAGGGCCAGCTTGAATTAGCGTTACAGGAACTGCAACACCATCCTCACTGATGATTTGGGTCATACCAATTTTGGTACCGAGAAGTGCTTTCATAGCGCTTTTGCTCCCACTTAAAATTCTTGGTGGGAGGCAGTATCCGTATCTGTACGGACTTACCAATTCACCAAGAATCGTTAATATTTTCTTATAAGTTACCGACTGATATTAGCACACTATCTGTTAAGAGTCAATAATAAGGTTTAAATAATTTGGTTTAGATATAAATATCTTGCGGGTCCTGCCGCTTTGGTTTCCCCTAGAATTTTTTATTGATTACAATAAAACAATTATAGGGTTGTCACGTTTCGCGACCTCGAAACTTCACGATTGCAAACATAGTTTGCATCGGAAGGTTTCCTTGCGAACTACCGCTGGCAGTTCTCACCCACCAAACGTCACCCGTGATGGCGTTTTGAGATTTAGACTGGTAATTAAACCATGATAAAATATTAGATACATTATGATTACAAAAAAGTCATCTCACATAAAATCATTTACAAAAGTCATATTAATTGTAATTTCAATTATCATTTTTGGGGCGTCAGCTTATGGCAGTTTTGTTTATATCAAAGCTGACCAAGCTGTTAAACAACAAAAACTAGCAGAAAAGGTCGAAAGGGACAAAGAATTAGCCCTTAAGGCTATTGCGGACGCCAAGGAAGCTAAGCGCAAAGAACCTGTCATAATTACCCTTCCAGGAGCAAAACTTATCACAGCCCTTGTTGGCGACTATTTACTGGCCGATAGTATTTGGGCAATTGTTAGCAAAACACATCCAATTTCGATTGATTATATACCAGCAGGCATAAAAATTCCTGCCGTGGCAACTAGAACTGATAAAAGTACCGATGAACGTTCGGCACGGTCTGATATAGAAACGCCACTCGTTAACATGTTTACTGATGCAAATACTGATGGTAATCAGTTAATGATTGGTAGCGGTTATCGATCAGCTGCGCTGCAAACAATATATTTTAATAGTTTAGCTAATTCGATTGGCCAGGAAGCCGCTAATCAATCAGTTGCTCGACCAGGCGAAAGCGAACACCAGACTGGCCTTGCGGTTGATATTACGACTGTATCTCGAAATTGCTATCTGGATGAATGTTTTGCCGAGACTAGTGATGGACAATGGCTAGCTAATAATTCATATAAATATGGTTTTATTTTGCGCTATCCAAAAGGTAAAGAAGATATTACAGGTTATCGATACGAACCATGGCATTTTCGTTATGTTGGCATTGATTTAGCTACGGCTTTATATGAGAGTAACTTAACCCTTGATGAAGCCTGGTCTTATCTTGAGACTGCCGATGCGACACTTCGAACTAACGGCGCAATTTAACTTATCCTATTTTACCGTCCCCTCTCATTACATTTATACCGAGCAGTCACACTCTACGTGTGACATTCGTCAGCACGTGGCGTTCGGCTGCTTCGCACAGGTCTGCTCCGATATAAAGTAATAATATTGGACGTAATTGGGGTAATAATGTGAGATTAATGGCTTAAGACAAGTTATTATTTATTCAAAGCTAGAGTAAATACTAGATCGCAAGACATCGCACCGCATAGCCGCTAACTTTATCACTGTTATTGTCCGGGTAAACATATGTGCTTGCAAAGTTCAGGCTATAGGCGTTAGTAGAATAGTTCTGCGTAGACGACCAGTAGCGGCCGTAGCTACCCTGATAGTCAAACCCACTATACCAAGAGCCACCTCGTTGCGCGAGCCAAGGGGCGGTGATTAAGCCTGCATAGGTAGTAGTCGAACCGCCGTTAATGGCTGAGTTAAGCGCGGTGAATTCACCACCATTACTGGTTGGCAAACGCCATCCGAATGGACAAATTGATGTGGTAGTAACTGGTGCTGGAGTAGTGGCATTTGCACAGGCGGCTGTCGCTTGGCCACCCATAGCGGCACACCAGTTGTACATGTATCCGTATTGGCCAATACCAGTGGTTGAGGTACTAGGGGCGGTTGGTTCAGTGGTGAAGTTGGTCGTGGATGGTGTAACGTAGTAGCTAGCGACAGTATAGGTCGTAGAGCCACTAGTTCCATTAGTCAGAGTTTTTATGTCACCGTAGGTATTAGTGCCACCGCCAGCGTAGCCAAGGTTAGTTTGCATCCAGCATTTATCGTCAGCTAGTTTTTGAACCCAGTAGGTATGACCGTCACGGGCATCTTGAACTTGGGTGCGAGTTGATGGGCAGTTAGCTGCAGTGATGGTTTGGATGTATGGCGAACCGGTAACTGCGACAACTGGAAATGAATCATTAGTTATTTGGTATGATAACGTACCGTTAGTAGCTGTTAATGTGAAAGTTTTTGGATTGGCTGCGTTGTTTGGTGTATAGGTGGTAAAGATATTGCCATTACTTGGCTTTAGGCAGATTTCAGTCGAACCGGGTGTTGGGCAGTTGTTATTGGTTGGGTAATCGCCGCTAGCATCAGTCGCTTGGGATATTTTTAATTGAGTAGAAGCATTAGTCAGATCGGATTGGAGAGCTGCTACTTTAGCACGATTAGAGATTCCAGTATAGCTAACAATAGTAATGGCAGCTAAAATTCCAATTACTATGATAACTACCAGGAGTTCAACGATAGTAAAACCAGAGTTAGGTTTTTTGGAGATTTGCTGCATTATAAATAAAACATCTTTCGAATTAGTTTGTTGATTTAAGTTTAACATTAGCAATATGGATTGTATAGCAAATACTATTTAACAGTAACTTCAGGGCCAAGCGTATTAATTACATACTGTTTTTGGGCGGCTACGGTTGTGTTAAATAGTGAACGAGATAAAGGATCAGCGGCACTATCTAACAGATATAACATGGCGTTTTTACGAGCTAATAAATAATTGCCAGCAGCTTGTGCGGCTGTCCATTCATAATGCATATACGTTGGCTTAAAAGATAAGTTTGAGACTGAAATAACATTAGTTGCAGACTTGTTAATGTCAAACGAAGCGATTCCACCAATTAACTCTTCAATATTTAATTGAGAAGATAGCATATTACCAAGCGAATACCATACGACAGTTGTGCCACCTTCAGTTCTATCAATTACATGTGCAGATTGTAAAACATGAGGGCCTGTACCAATAATTACATCTACGCCTAAAGAACTAAGCAATTTTGCCTGAGCTTCTTGATCGGTGCTTACTGCACTTGAATCTTCAACACCCCAATGCATTGAAACGATTACTACGTCGGCATTTTTACGCGCTTCTGTAGTTAAACGGCGCAACAAAGCTTCATCATGATAAATATTAATACTATAAGCAGGCGTTGCCGTGTTGTTGTTAAAGTCAGCAAATGCCAAAAAGCCAATCTTAATCCCATTTACAGTTGCGTAACTTACCTTTTCTTGATCTTCAGCGTTTTTATTGGCCCCACTAACCGCAAGAGGCTTTAGGGCAGACCAAACGTCAATTGTGGTGTTTGTAGCCGCTATACCCTTGTCGCCCATGTGATTATTAGCTAAATTGACTAAATTACATCCAGCTCCCGCTTGTAAATCAGCTGAAAACTTTTTTGGTGCATTAAATGATGGATAACCACTAATGCCATATTCTTCGCCAGAGCTAAGCCCTTCTTGATTACAAAATACTACATCTGCATCTTTGTAGCTTGGTCGAGTATTTGCAAAGTATCGCCCAAAATCATAACTATCACCAGTTTTGGCATTAGCAATAATTGTATCGTGCGCCAACATATCACCCATCGCTACCATATGAATTACCGACGCTGCCTTAGGTGTCACTTTTGTAGTCGAAGATTGATTTGAGGTATTTACCTTTACGCCGCTAGAAAATTTGATATTTTGTGAAATTAAGTACCAAACACCAGCTCCAATAACTATTAATAATAAAACTATGGCAATTATTAATCCGACGTGACTCTTTTTAGGCTTTGAAATATTCATCTGCTTACAGTATAGCAAAACCAAAAATATGCGATACGCTTGTGCTTATAATTAGTTCGTGCGATACTGTTGTTATAAAGTATTATCAAAGGAGCTAGAGATCATATGGCAACTGCAAAGAAAACTGTAAAAAAACCTGTCAGCAAAGCTGCAAAAGTACCTGCAAAAAAAAGTACTGTAAAAGCTAAAAAAGCTCCAGCTTTTAAGACGTTTCAACTAACTAAGGAATCTAAACCATTTGCATCTTTTGGTATCAAAGAGCAACGTTTCTATTGGTTTATTCTTTTTTGTCTAATTGTTACATTGATTTTGTGGGTATTTAAGATTCAAATAGATACAACAACCCTTATTAATAGCATTGCCTAATAATAATTTCTAGATAATAAATAACCCCGCGAAATGCGGGGTTATTTATTTGCATTAACTCTGAAGTTACATACGGATTTCTGCATCAACACCAGCTGGTAAGCTAAGGTTTTGCAGGCTATCGATAGTCTTTGGAGTTGCGTTTGTGATATCAATCAAACGTTTGTGAACGCGCATTTCAAATGCTTCGCCACCTTTTTTGTAAACGTGTGGTGATTTAACAACAGTAAAGACACTTCGGCGTGTTGGAAGTGGAACTGGGCCGGCGATACTTGCGCCAGTACGAATTGCTGTGTCAATAATTTGTTTTGCTGATTGGTCGATCACTTTGTGATCATACGCTTTTAGGCGTATACGGATACGTAGGGTCTGGTCTGTGTCGGCTGCTGCCATATATTTGGTTCTTTCTCGCCTATTAAGCGAAGGTGCTATATCGTAACCTCGTGCCATGAACCAGTGTTTGTTCTGTCACTGCCGAGTTCTCGATATGATTAATAATACATATGAAATAATAGCATAATTATTACTTATTGACAACAAAATACCTCCATATTTCAGGAGGCATTATTGTTAGTTAAAAGTCTAAACTATTTAACAATTGTAGTTACAACACCGGCACCAACAGTCTTGCCACCTTCGCGAATAGCAAAGGTAAGACCCTTTTCCATAGCGATTGGAGCAAGCAATTTAACCTTGAAGGTTAATGTGTCACCAGGGATAACTAATTCTTTGTCAGCCGGAAGTTCAACTTCACCAGTAACGTCAGTTGTTCGGAAATAGAACTGAGGTTTGTAACCCTTGCTAAATGGTGTATGACGACCACCTTCCTCTTTCTTGAGGATATATACTTCTGATTCAAATTCTGTGTGTGGAGTTAAGCTACCTGGCTTAACAACAACTTGACCGCGTTCGATTTGTTCGCGCTCAATACCACGTAGAAGGATTCCAGCGTTATCACCAGCTTGTCCTTGGTTTAGGCTCTTTTTGAAAGCTTCAATACCAGTAACAACTGATGTGATTGTAGGATGTAGACCAACAATTTCAACTGGATCGTTAATCTTGATAACACCTTGCTCAATACGACCTGTAGCAACTGTGCCACGGCCTTTAATTGAGAAGACGTCTTCGATTGGCATCAAGAATGGTTTATCTAGTTCGCGTACTGGTTGTGGAATGTAGCTATCCAAAGCTTCAACCAATTCCATGATTGCATCTTCAGATTCTTTATCACCTTCGAGGGCCTTTGTAGCAGAACCCTTGATAATTGGACAGTTTTCGTCAAATCCGTTTTTAGCTAGAAGTTCACGAATATCCATTTCAACTAGTTCAACTAGTTCAGGGTCAGCAAGGTCCATCTTGTTTAGGAAAACAAGAATCTTTGGAACACCAACTTGGTGAGCTAATAGAACGTGTTCGCGTGTTTGTGGCAATGGACCATCATTTGCAGCAACAACTAGGATAGCACCATCAATTTGCGCAGCACCTGTGATCATGTTTTTAACATAGTCAGCGTGTCCTGGCATATCAACGTGTGCGTAGTGTCGCTTAGCTGATTCATACTCTTGGTGAGATGAAGCAATAGTGATACCGCGTGCGCGCTCTTCTGGAGCGTTGTCAATCTGAGCATAAGAAACAGCTTTGTTCACAGAACTTGGCAATCTCTTTGCAAGTACAGATGTAATTGCTGCAGTTAAAGTTGTTTTACCGTGGTCAACGTGGCCCATTGTGCCGACGTTAACGTGGGGCTTGGTACGATCAAATTCTGCCATATGGTTATTTCTCCTTCGCTGTGAAGCGAATTAATTATTTTTTTCGCATGAGAAGCAATGTTACCTCACAACGTATACCATGCATTATACAGAATATAGCGTGCGAGGTAAAGTGCAATTTATCCCCTATTTACTTGATCGTTTTTCAACAATCTCTTGTGAAACATTTGGTGGAACCTCTTCATACTGAGCAAGCTCCATTGTACTAGCAGCACGACCTTGGCTCATTGAGCGTAAATCACCTGTATAGCCAAACATATTTGAAAGTGGTACGAAGGCACGGATTAATTTAGCGGCTGCGCTTAAATCTTCCATAGCTTCAATTCGACCACGTCGTGCATTTAAGTCTCCGATTACATCACCCATGAATTCCTCAGGGGTAGTAACTTCAACGCGCATAACTGGTTCGAGTAGAATTGGTTTAGCCTTTTTAATACCTTCACGTGCAGCTAAGCTACCAGCCAATTTAAAGGCCAATTCGCTTGAGTCAACATCATGATAGCTACCATCGTAAAGCGTTGCTTTAACGTCTACTACTGGGTAACCGGCAATAACACCACCGTCAAGAGTTTCACGAACACCAGCTTCAACTGGTTTACGGTATTCCTGAGGCACAACACCACCTTTAATGGCATCGATAAACTCAAATCCCTTACCTACTTCATTTGGTTCAAACTTAATCCAAACATCGCCATATTGACCACGACCACCAGATTGCTTGATGTGTTTACCTTGGACATCAGATGTGCCCTTGATAGATTCACGGAAAGCAACTTGTGGCTCACCAATATTAGCTTCAACCTTAAATTCGCGGCGCATACGATCAATTAAGATATCAAGATGTAATTCACCCATTCCTGACATAATCGTTTGACCAGTTTCTTCATCAGTACGAACACGGAAAGTTGGATCTTCTTCAGCTAGACGCTGCAATGCAATACCCATTTTTTCTTGGTCGGCTTTTGTCTTTGGTTCAACAGCAATCGATACTGGAGGATCTGGGAATGTAATTGATTCAAGTGTAATTGGATGTGCAACGTCAGAAAGTGTCATACCGGTAAATGTACCCTTAAGTCCAACAACAGCTGCAATATCGCCTGCACCGATAGATTCAATATCTTCGCGCTTATCAGCATGCATACGAACAATTCGTCCAATACGCTCTTTTTCACCAGTTGTAGTGTTAAGAACATATGAACCAGCTTCCATCTTGCCGCTATAAACACGGACAAAGATTAGCTTACCAACAAATGGGTCTGTAGCAATTTTGAATGCCAAAGCAGCTAAAGGTTCTGATTCAAGAGGTTTTCGTTCAATTTCATCACCAGTTTTTGGATTGTGTCCCCAAATTGCATCAACATCTTCTGGAGATGGCAAATAATCAACAACAAGGTCAAGCACCTTTTCAACAATAACACCGCGGCCATCGCCACCTGTTACAAGGTAAAAATCACCAGCCAAAACGCGTTTGCGCAATGCAGCCTTTAGTTCAGGAATAGTGATAGAATCTTCACCTTTATCAAGGAATCGTTCGAATAATGCGTCATCAGCTTCAACAGCCGCTTCAACTAATAAACGACGTGCGTTTTTAGACTTTTCCAACATATCAGCAGGAATTTCACCAATAACTAATTGGTGATCAGTATAATCTGCATAGGTATATGTTTTCATTTCAATTAGGTCAACAATACCGTTAATCTCTTTTTCAAAGCCAATTGGCAAATGAATAGGCAAAGCGTTTTTAGTCAAACGAGTATGAATCGAATCAAGTGATTTATAAAAATCGCCACCAGTTTGGTTAATCTTATTAATAAAACAAATACGTGGAACGTGATATTTATTAGCTTGACGCCATACGGTTTCAGATTGAGCTTCAACGCCCATCTTGCCGTCAAACACAGTCACAGCACCGTCTAGAACGCGAAGTGAACGTTCTACTTCAGCAGTAAAGTCGATATGTCCTGGTGTATCAATGATATTGATCTTGTGGTTTTTCCAAAAAGCAGTCACGGCAGCAGATGTAATCGTGATTCCACGTTCACGCTCTTGCTCCATCCAGTCAGTTGTTGTACCACCTTCGTGGACAAGACCGATTTTATGAGAAAGACCAGTTCGATACAAAATAGCCTCAGTTGTTGTTGTTTTACCAGCGTCAATATGAGCAATAATACCGATATTACGAAGGTCCTCTAGTGGGACGTGTCTTTCTGCCATGGAATTGTCCTTTATCCTTCTCGCATTCGCCTTATGACGAATAACGAATAATTAATTAATTTTTGCCATTAAAAATAGCCGTCGCGTTCTATTTTAGCAAATTTGTTTACTTATTACTAGAGACCAGCACCTTAAAATAAGAAAAAACTTCGAACAAATGTCCGAAGTTTAATCTGATAGTAGAAATTACTAAACTCGGGCAAAGTGCGCAAACGCGCGGTTTGCTTCTGCCATTCGGTGAGTATCCTCTTTTTTCTTGTATGCGCCACCAGTTTCGCCACAGGCGTCAATGATTTCAAGTCCTAAACGGTGAGAATAAGACAAACCCTTGCGTGAACGAGCTGATTGTACTAACCAACTGAACGCAAAGTGTAATTGACGGTGTCCCTGAATTGGGAATGGAATTTGATAGTTTGCACCACCAACCCGACGAGATTTAACCTCAAAGTTTGGAGATACATTTTTCAAAGCTTTTTCAAAAACTTCAAGTGGATTTTCGCTGTTAAGTTTCTTGGCAGCCATTTCGAGTGCATTATAAACAGCACGTTCAGCAACAAGTTTTTTGCCATCAAGCATAGATTTGTTGATTAGGTGTTGGATTAATACGCTTTGGTACTTTCGATCTGGTTTCAAGATACGTTGTAAGCTAGCGGTTGTTTTACGAGGCATTATTTGGTCTCCTTTTTCGTACCGTACTTAGAACGGCCTTGTTTGCGCTTTGCAACGCCTTGAAGGTCAAGTGCGCCACGAACGATGTGATAACGTACACCTGGAAGGTCTGGAACGCGACCACCACGTACGAGAACAACGGCGTGCTCTTGTAGGTTGTGACCTTCGCCACCGATATATGCCCAAACTTCTTGTTGGTTCGTCAAACGAACACGAGCAACTTTACGTAAAGCTGAGTTAGGTTTTTTAGGTGTTTTCGTAGTTACACGAACACAGACACCACGTTTTAGTGGGCTGTTTTGGTTGTAATAACGAGTTTTTAGCGCGTTATGTATCTTGGCAAGCGCAGGAGACTTAGATTTTTTAATCGCAGTCTTGCGTGGCTTACGCACTAATTGGTTGATTGTTGGCATTGTTAAATAAAACTCCGATTTGGTAGTTAGTTATAATTTACAGATTAAACTCAGCATGTTCTCTCTGTGTCATACTTACCGGCACTATCGAATCTGTACACATTCAATAATTCGTTAGCCCAATAAGAGTAAACTCGTTTGTGATTATAGCAAAAATAGGTCATTAACGCAACTGTGCACTGTTATATGCTCAATTTTGCCATCACCGCCCTACCTCTCCTCCAATAAACAACAACCAGTTTGCCTTGCTCGCTAAAAATAAAGCTTCAAAAACTTTGTATCCTGCGTAACTCGACTTGACTCAAACATACTCGGATAGCAACGTTCTTGAATCTTTATTTGTACGGCAAGTCAAAGGGTTATTTTATTATTGGATGAGAGTTATGGAGGTAAAAATCGGTCTGGTCTAGCCTAATTTGTGCAAGAATAACTAATTTTAAAGGATCATAAGAGAATATTATTATTCAACATATATCACAGGATGTTCCTGTTAAAGCTGATTAGACTGCTTTCAAATTAGTATTCATTCAAACCTAGGGAAAGACTAAGAAGCCACACACCGCACCGCAAAGCCGAGGCTCTTATTATAGTTACTGGACGGATTAACGCCATTGCTGACAAAGCCCAGGCTGTAGGCGTAAGAGGCTGAGTATTGGTTAGACGACCAGTAGTAGCCGTAGCTACCATGATTATTAAACCCACTAACCCAGTAGCCACCTCGCTGCGCGAGCCAGGGAGTGCCAATTAAGCCAGCGTCGGTGGCGGTTGAACCGCTATTAATGACTGTGTTGAGCGCGGTAAATTCACCTCCATTACTAGTTGGCAAACGCCAGCCAGATGGACAGATTGATGCTGTAGTAACTGGTAGTGGGGTGTTTATAGTACTTGAGCAGCCAGAGCTAGCTAGGTCACCGCCTGTAGCGGCACACCAGTTATATAAGTAGCCGTATTGACCAGTGCCGTCAGTTGAAGTGCTAGGAGCGATTGGTTCAGTGGTGAAATTAGTTGTAGATGGTGTAACGTAGTATCTAGCGGCGGTAAAGGTTAAGGAACCACCAGTGCCGTTAGTCAGAGTTTTTATGTCACCGTAGGTATTAGTGCCACTGCCAGCGTAGCCAAGGTTAGTTTGCATCCAGCATTTGCCGTCATCTAGTTTTTGAATCCAGTAGGTATGGCTGTCACGGGCATCCTGAACTTGTGTGCGAGTTGATGGGCAGCTAGCTGCAGCGATAGTTTGGATGTATGGCGAAACATATATAGTTGGGGATGAATCGTTAGTTATTTGATATGATGATGTATCGTTAGTAGCTGTTAATGTGAAAGTTTTTGGATTAGCTGCGTTGTTTGATGTATAGGCGGTAAAGATATTGCCATTACTTGGCTTTAGGCAGATTTCAGTCGAACCAGGAGTTGGGCAGTTGTTATTGGTTGGGTAATCGCCGCTAGCATCAGTCGCTTGGGATATTTTTAGTTGAGTAGAAGCATTAGTCAGATCGGATTGGAGAGCTGCTACTTTAGCACGATTAGAGATGCTGGCATAGCTGACGATAGTAATGGCAGCGAGAATACCAATAACTACAATTACTACGAGGAGTTCGACGATGGTAAAACCTAAATTAGAATTAGATTTAGATTTTTTGGAGATTTGCTGCATTATAAAAAACTTTCTGATTAGTTAGTTAGTTAGTTAGCTAGTTAGTTAATTAGTTAATTAGTTAATTTGAGTTTAGCATTAGCGAGATGGGCTGTAAAGAAAACGACCCGTGATAAGCAGCCGAAAGCCACGTGCTGACTATGAATATACCCACACGTAGAGCGTGCCGTTGGTGTAAACATAATAATAGTTGACGGTAAGAAAGTGAAATCATTGACATTTTATTATGCTAGTGCTATTACAAAGATATCAAGGATTTTAAAATAAACAGTTTAAAACAATGACGAAACCTTAACAAGTCAAATTATTACAGTGCATGTTTATATATATCCTCCATTCTCTGGAGTAGCACACTAATTTAACTATATTTTAGCTTAATTAGCGTGCTACTTCATTATCAAGAAGCACACTTATGAGATGAAAATCTAAGCTGACGCTTGAGCGACGAAGGAGGATGCATTATGGCCAGATTAGTCAATGAACTTACGCAACGATCTATTTATGATTCATGGATATACAACTTTCTTGTAGAATTAAAAAAAGAATGCACTCTATGTCCATTGTGCACGGATTCATTTGAAGAAATCTCAAATTATATCCGAATTTACGGTGAGCAAAGATTTATATCTTACTGCGACAGATATCCGATAATGATTGCATTAAGGATATCTCTTGAAGAGGTTTGTAAATCAGACATCAAATTTTTAATCGATACTTACCCAGTGGCAATGAGCGCGGCCAATATCAAGGATCATGGAGCAAATGAAAATCGGCTTCATACGCCAAGGTCATTCAACTATTTCTACAGAAAGTCAGTTAATCTGACACTTTATTTAAAAATGACAAAAGCTGAATTCGAGCGGTTAAGACTTCCCAGGTTCAAAATTAACTTTTTGTAAGTTTGATATCCGCCTGGCAGCGTTGCTAGGCGGATCATCATCAATCTAAATTGGACCTATCGCCAAAACATGCACTATTGTAACAATTTGATTTGCTAAAGATGCATATTGACATTTCATGCCGTTTATGCTATCATGTGGTTATCAATATTTGGGCTTAGTGGCTCATATTTTCGATAGAACGTTTACAAATCAGCTTATTACAGTGCATGTTGAGAAACATAATTATCCCCTACTTCAGAAGCAGCACGTTAGCTAATCTATATGGTTATTTAACGGCTGCTCCTGAAATATTTATCTTGAGCAGTAGTTGAATACACCACACTCAATTCAGGGAGGAATTATTATGTCAGCAATCAATAACACCCCTAGCGATGTAAAGGCTTTCATTTCGGACGGAATCAACAGCTTGATTGAAGATATAGACGATGACCAGATTAACTACAGCACGTTGAAAAAAATCGCATTAGCTCTATGCCCACACATAACGGGCTCAGAGCTCTTGACCAAGATAGCCTGCAAGTCCGTTTTATACAACACTGTAGAGGAACGGATGGTTGATGCTTTCTTTGTCGCAGTCGCAATGCAACCCGACATCGAAACAAGGTCGGCCCTTATAATTGCGATGTCATCGAGTATTTCGTTGATTGACTTGTTTGGCGGAGAGGCACTTGATAAGGTTGCTTTCAAAACCGCCGACAAACTTTTCTAGTTAATGCGGTAACCCTATTTGGCTTCGGCTGAATAGGGTTACCGATTTGGTACATCAACATGCACTATTGTAATAATCTGATTTGAAACAAAACAAAATACCCTGGAGTTAAATCCAGGGTATTTTGTTATCGTCTGCTATTTATTAAATAGCTAGATCAATATCGTCCGACACGTCTTGTTCAATCTCATCATCAGATTCGATAACACCGTAACCTTTGGCGCCGGTTCCAACTGGAATCTTGCGACCAATGATAACGTTTTCTTTCAAACCGTGTAATCGGTCAACACGACCACTAATTGCAGCATTGATTAGGACACGAGTTGTATCCTGGAATGAAGCTGCAGATAGGAAGCTATCTGACCAGATTGACACCTTGGTAATACCAAGTAATAACTGAGTGTAGCCAACAAGATTTTTGCCAGCGGCTGCAAGTTCGGTGTTAGATTCAACGACCAACGCTTTTGAAACGATGTCACCTGTGACAAAGATACTATCACCTGGATCCTCGATCTGAACGCGGCTAAACATCTGGCGGACAATGACTTCAAGGTGCTTATCAGCAACGTCTTGGCCTTGTGCAGCATAGATGCGTAGAATTTCGTTGATAATGTAACGCTGAGTTGCTTCAGTACCCTTTAAGCGCATTAGGTCATGTAGGTTCAATGAACCACCAGTTAACCTATCGCCGGCTTCAACAACGTCACCAGCTTTGACAACTGGTTGAATTGTGCCAGGAACTTCGTAACGTACAGGAGAACTAGCATTTGCAGCTAGAACTAATGTATCTTCAGCAACTTCAAGTACACCGTCAAATGGAGCTGTAAGAGGTTTAGTTTCACTCTCACCTGTCGCTAATACATCACCGGCTTTGACATTACTGCCAGATCGTACAACCAAAGTTCGGCCTTCGAGTGCAATGCGCTCAACATGGCCAGCTTCTGGAGTAACTTGAACGATATACTTTTTACCATCTTCCCAAACATCAACAAGACCAGCAGCTTCAGTAACGTAAGCTTGACCCTTTGGTGTTCGAGCTTCAAACAACTCTTCAACACGAGGCAAACCTTGCGTAATATCTCCACCAGCTTCTCCACCTTTGTGGAAGGTCTTTAGAGTCAACTGAGTACCAGGCTCACCAACAGATTGAGCAGCAATAACACCAACTGGTTGCGCTGCGTTCACTAGGCGACCTGTAGACATATCAATACCATAGCTCTTGCGTGGAATTCCACGTAGATTCTTGGTCGATAGAACAGATTGAATCTTGACACTTGAAATCTTCTGATCAGCTTCGATTGCACTTGCAACTTCGCGAGTAATGATTTGATCAGCTTCAACATAACCAGGTACAGCTTCGGCAGTAAATCGTCCAACAAGCCTGTTACCAAAGTCAATCATAGTTAATTCTGATTCGCTTCTCTTAATTTCGAAACCTTCATCAGTATTAACTTCTTCATCTTCGACAGTAAACACATCTTGAGACACATCTACTAGACGTCGAGTCAAATAACCAGCATCGGCAGTCTTAAGAGCGGTATCGATAAGTCCCTTACGAGCACCACGTGTTGCCACGAATTGCTCAAGTGAACTGAGGCCGTCTTTATAGTTAGAACGGATTGGAAGCTCAATTTCGTGGTTATTTGAGTCCACCACGATACCAATCATAGCTGAGGCCCACTTAACGTTTGAAATATCACCACGAGCTCCGGAGTTAACCATGACGCTAATGCTTGTATCCATATCTTTTAATCGGCTCTGCAAGAAGTCAGCGATCTTTCGGTCAACTGAACGCCATGCAGCAATAGTCAAGCTGTAACGCTCTTCTTCTGTAATAAGACCTTGGTCAAATTGTTCAGAGATGAGGGCAGTCTTGGCATCACCTTCGGCTACGAATGCGCTAATTTCTGGGAATTGTACGTAGTCATCTTTACCAGTAGATACAGCGGCAACGGTTGCAAATCGGAAGGCTAAACCTTTCATGCGGTCGGCAGTTTGAGCAGTTGTATCAGCACCGTAATCATTAAAGATCTTGGCCAAAACACGCTTTAGTTGCTTTTTGCTTTGAGGTAAGTTGTTGTATGGGAAATCTGCTGGAAGAATATCGTTAAAGAATACACGTCCTAGCGTAGTTTCACGCATTTCACCTCTAAAGAAGACACGAATTGGGCTTTGTAGTCGTAATGAACCACCATCATATGCCATTTCAGCTTCATAAACTGAGCTGAATGATTTTTGCTTTTCAGCAGTTGCACTTGGCTTGTCATATGTTAGGTAATAGTTACCCAAAACAACGTCTTGCCCAATGTTAAGTACTGGAGCACCATCAGCAGGTTTTAGAAGGTTATTTGTTGCACTCATTAATTCATGAGCTTCTTTTTGAGCAGCATCTGAAAGTGGCAAGTGAACTGCCATCTGGTCACCATCGTAATCGGCGTTAAATCCGTTAGCGACAAGTGGATGTAGTTGGATTGCTTTACCTTCAACAAGTACTGGCTGGAAAGCCTGGATAGACAAACGGTGAAGTGATGGAGCACGGTTCAAAAGAACGTACTTTCCTTCAATCACAGCATCAAGTGCGTCCCATACTAGTGCGTCACCAGATTCAATTAAGCGTGTAGCTGAGCGAATATTATAAGCATGCTCACCACGGATTAACCAGCTAATGATAAATGGTTTGAATAATTCAAGCGCCATTTGCTTTGGAAGTCCACACTCATTAATCTTAAGCTTTGGACCTACAACAATTACAGAACGTCCTGAATAGTCAACGCGCTTTCCAAGCAAGTTCTGACGGAAACGACCCTGCTTACCCTTTAGCATATCGCTAATTGATTTAAGACGTCGACGTCCACCAGTTGCATTTACAGCACGGTTACCCTTTGCAGCACTGTTATCAATTAAAGCATCAACAGCTTCTTGAAGCATGCGCATTTCATTGCGTCGAATAACTTCAGGAGCATTAAGACCAATCAATTTTTTAAGACGATTGTTTCGGTTAATAACACGTCGGTAAAGATCGTTTAAATCTGATGTCGCAAAACGACCACCAGTTAATTGAACCATTGGACGAAGGTCTGGAGGAATAACTGGCAATACTGTCAAAGTAAGGCTGTTTGGTTTAATACCAGCAGCTTGCATACCTTCAAGCATTTTAAGACGCTTAAGTAGTTTCTTTTCGCGTTGACCCTTGGCACCAGCTACCTCTTCAGATAGTCGAGCAATAAGTTCAGGCAAATCGATTTCATCAAGCAAAGCCTTAAGAGCAGTTCCGCCCATACCAACTTCAACTAATTCTTCATATTCTTCTGGCAAGCTACGGAAGTCAACTTCACTAAGCAAAGCACCCTTAACGAGGCTCTCAAGCTGAGCTTTTTTGACTAGATACATATCATTTAGCTCTGTAAGCTCATTTGACTGTGCTGTAGCTAAAGCTTTTACATCAGCATTTTCGACTGAAGCTTCGCGTTCGTAGCGAATCTTGATTGCTACTTTGCCAGCTTCTGTTTCAGCTTCGATATCAGCTAGGTATTGTTCACGCTTTTTGTCATCAGATTTCAAAACAACATAAGTTGCAAAGTAAGCGATGCGCTCCAAGTTTCGAACAGTAATACCAAGAAGTAAGCTCATAGCACTTGGTGTACCACGCATAAACCAAATATGCGCAACAGGGGCAGCTAGCGTAATATGTGCCATTCTTTCGCGACGAACAATTGACTTAGTGATCATGTCACCATTTTTATCAACTGCAGCTTCGCGTGAACGAACACCTTTTAGTTTGTTGTCATGTGGATTTATATCCTTGACTGGTCCAAAAATATGCTCACAAAACAATCCGTCGCGCTCAGGTTTCTGAGTACGATAGTTGATTGTTTCAGGCTTTGTAACTTCACCATTGCTCCATTTAAGGATATCTTCTGGACTTGCTACAGTAAGTCGGATTGCGTTAAAGTCAGCAATTCCGTTATTTGCAATTACTCGTGCCATTATTACGCCTCCTCCTTAAATTCTTCTGTCTCATCAATCTCTTCCATGCCATCAATATCATCAACGCTGTCAATTTCTTCAATTTCAGGTAAATCTATACCGACAATTTGTTCTTCAACATCGTTAACACTTTGAATAATCTGTTCAGCATCAATTACTTCTTCGGCAGTTTCATCCAACAGATCAACTCGTAGACCGAGACCTTGAAGTTCTTTAACAAGCACGTTAAATGATTCAGGTAACTTAGGTCCAACAATTGCTTCATTTTTAATGATTGATTCATAGGCTTTTGCACGACCGTAAACGTCATCTGACTTAATCGTGATCATTTCCTGAAGTGTTGCGGCTGCGCCGTAAGCTTCAAGTGCCCAAACTTCCATCTCTCCGAAGCGCTGTCCACCATTTTGAGCTTTACCACCCAAAGGCTGTTGAGTAACCATTGTATATGGACCAGTTGAACGTGCATGAATCTTGTCACTAACCATGTGGTGTAGCTTGATCATATGCATAATACCAACAGTTGTGCGCTCTTCGAACGCTTCACCGTTGCGGCCATCAAACAATTGGAATTTACCATCACGAGCGAATCCAGCTTTTTCAAGCTCATCACCAATGATATTAGTAGGGACACCGTTAAATGGAGGCGTAGCAACCTTGTAACCAAGGGCACGTGCAGCCATACCAAGGTGAGTTTCAAATAGCTGACCAATATTCATACGTGAAGGCACACCGAGTGGGTTCAAAACAACATCCACAGCAGTACCATCTTCCATATATGGCATATCTTCGATTGGTAGAATTTTAGCTACAACACCCTTATTACCGTGTCGTCCAGCTAATTTGTCACCAACGCTAATTTTGCGCAATTGAGCAACAAAGATTTGAATTTGCATCAAAACGCCAGCTTTAAGCTCATGGCCGTTTTCGCGGCTAAAAACCTTAACGCCAACAACTTTACCGCCACCGGCATTGTTCATACGTAGTGATGTATCGCGAACATCTTTAGCTTTTTCGCCAAAGATAGCACGGAGCAATCGCTCTTCGCTTGATAGTTCTTGTTCACCCTTAGGTGTAATCTTACCGACTAATACGTCGCCAGCTTTTACTTCTGAGCCAACTTCAACAATTCCGTCAAGGTCCAAATGTCGCAAAGATTCTTCACTTACGTTTGGAATATCGCGGGTAACAATTTCGTTACCAAGTTTTGTTTCACGAACTTCAATTGTGTAATCTTTAATGTTAATACTCGTTAAAGCATCATCTTGAACAAGTCGGCTAGATAGAACAATGGCATCATCCATGTTGTATCCGCCCCAAGGCATAAAGGCAACCATAAGGTCGCGACCTAGGGCTAATTCACCGTCAGCGATTGAAGCACCTTCAATCAAGATATCGCCTTCACTAACTTTTTGGCCACGATCAACACGGACCTTTTGGTTAATTGAGCGGTCATCGTTGCTCTTTGCAAAGTGAACTAACTCATATTTTCGTGTGCCATCAGCATACTTAACTTGAATTTCGTCACCATCAGCTTTAACAACTTCACCATCACCACTCGCAACGATCAATTGACTAGTATTGCGAGCAATATCGCCTTCAATACCAGTACCAACAGTTGGAGATTCAGGATTTAACAAAGGTACAGCTTGTTTCTGCATGGCAGAACCAGTTAATGAACGGTCAACACGGTTTTTCTCAATGAATGGAATAAGCGCAGCGCTTGAACCAAGAATTTGTTTGTGAGCGGCATCGACGTAAGTAACTTCAGTAGCGTCAACTTGCTCTGGCAAGATACCGTTTCGGGCACTTACACGCAAATCAATGAATGAACCATCTTTATTTAACTTAACACTAGCATCGGCAATAACTTCGCTAATTTCGTGTGCAGCGTCCAAATAGACAACTTTTTTAGTAACTTTGCCATCAACAACTTTAAGATATGGAGTTTCAATAAAACCATATTCGTTAACACGAGCATATGAAGCCAAGTTTAATACCAATCCAATGTTGGCACCTTCTGGAGTTTCAACAACACATAGGCGACCATAGTGAGTAGGGTGTGCGTCACGAACATCAAAGCCAGCACGTTCGCGTGATAGACCACCTGGCCCCATTGAGCTAAGGCGGCGTTTGTGTGAAAGTTCAGCAAGTGGGTTTGTTTCGTCCATCAACTGTGAAAGTTGTGAACTTGCAAAGAATTCGCGAACAGCGGCAACTACTGGACGAGCATTAATAAGCTGCCCTGGAGTCACGTTTTCAAGATCGCTCATGCTCATACGGTCCATAGCGTTTCGTTGCATACGCAACATACCAACGCGGAACTGACGAGCAACTAATTCACCGACTAACTTAACACGACGATTAGAAAGTGAGTCGATATCATCTGCTTTATCCTGAGTATTATTCAAACGAATAATTTCACGAACAATCGCAATTAAATCGCTGATCTGGAAAACACGGTATTCAGTTGTGTTTGGTAATTCAAGACCAAGGCGTTGGTTTAATTTGTAACGTCCTACGCGACTGTAGTCAAAGCGCTTGAAATCAAAGAACATACGTTCAATCATTGTTCGAGCGTTATCAACAGTGGCAAGATCACCTGGTCGTAAACGACGGTAAACTTCAATCAAAGCTTCATTTGATCCACGAGATGGATCTTTGTCTAATGTGGCATCGATATATTTAACTTCGCCAGTATCAATATCTTCAAATAGACTTTTAATTTCAGATGTTTTGCTGTGTCCAAGGGCCCTAAATAGTGTCGTAATTGGCAATTTACGACGTCGGTCAATCTTTACATAGATTGTACCGTTAGCGGCTGTTTCAATTTCTAGCCATGCGCCACGGCCAGGAATAAGCTTGGCACCATAGTAATTACGAGTTGCAGCTTTTTCAGCAGTAAAGAATACACCGGCACTTCGCGTAAGTTGAGAAACAACTACACGCTCTGTTCCGTTAATAACAAAAGTACCACGGTCTGTCATCCATGGATAATCGCCGAGGTAAATTTCTTGTTCTTTGACTTCGCCAGTAACTTTATTAGTTAATTCAACATTTGCGTGCAAAGGTGCTTCAAATGTTAAATTGTTTTCTTTTGCGTCTTTTTCACTTGTCTTTGGATCTTGGAAAGAATATTCCTTGAACCTTAGTGATAGTTTTTGGCCGGTATAGTCGTCGATTGGGTTTAGCTCTGAGAAAATCTCGCTAAGACCAGTTTCGACGAACTCGCGCCAACTATCCTTTTGATGAGCAATTAGGTTTGGTAATGGCAACGCTGTATCGCCTTCGGTAAAGAAGACGCGCTTAGCGCTATCAAATTTGGCTTTAGCCATAAGTGATGCTACTCCTCGCAATGAATTTTATGATTAGTATTTTAGTTATTTGCCCTAAGGCAAAGGGGTTCTTTGGCGCCGAAGATTCCCTTAACCGCGGTTGTTCTTTCATATAATGCCACTTATACGGAAAGACACTAATAACCACAGCTACACTACTTCTTATTGACCATTCTGGACTATTTGAACGTACTAGTCAAGGGTTTTATGACTTGACTTTATATCGTACTTATGTTACTGTTAAGTTACGAACGTAAAATATTATTACGCTTGTACATTGAGCCTACGGAGGATATGGTATGAATAATAAACTTGGTCTATTAATAGCCCTACTCATAGCCGCTCTTGCATCATTTTTTGTGTTCGGATATGTTGTTTTGTCAAAGATAGAAAACACATCCGAAGATACAGCAGACCACTCCTACGGTGTTGTCATGGAAATTACAGATGACAAAGTCTGGTTGATGGATATGAACTCTAATGAGTTTATATCCATCAACAACAATTGGGCAAAGTATAGCTCAATAACTGAAGAGAACAGGTTAAAGTTTTTACAAGAAGGCGATTTCGTTGACATAAATAACAGTGTCATTATTGCAAAAAGCGATATGATTCAAATCAATGGAGTCGCATATGATATGTATGATGAGTTTAAAAACTCAACCGACTAGTTCCTTCTAAATCAACAGTGGTTCAACTCCACGCAAGTGTCAGCGCTATATGCCTGACACTTTTTCTTTGATATTGACATTTGTACTGATTCTTGTTATAATATGAGTATATTGTTTCGTTGAGAGCTTTCGCTCCAGACAGGAGCAAAGCACATTTCGTTTTTAGGAGGAGTTTTTATGACTTACGGAATTTTCGCAATCATTGGATGCACGGCAATTGCACTTATATTGTTTATTTTCTCAATCTATATTTCGCTCGCAAGGGGCAAAAAAAAGGAATTTCGGAAAAGAGATAATATTTATTTTGGATTAATTTTAATACTTACGGCGCTTTTCATTACCGTTACAGCCGTTGTGGGTTTGATTTCTATAGAAAGCAATAAGGATAAACTTAACAGTCAAACATCCAGCCAGCCACTATTTATAGTTACTGGCGTCTACAGTAATGGATACACAGTCACTAACCCAAATACATTTGACAGTTATGATGATAGGGTTATCGAAATCAGTCAAAGTAACTGTGAAGTAGAAAAGGGCGACCTAATCTACGAAGACAATACTATTGCTGCTTGCGGCAATAGTCTGTTGGAAAAATTGCTTGAAAACGTGAACAAGAGCAGTTTACCAACAATTACAGTTCCGAATACAGTCCCGTCCACGACACCACTCCCCTAAAAAATAGCCGGTCGCGTTTAATCGCACCGGCCTATTTTTTTATCCAAATAACGCTAATGATTGCTAGTTTGAAATTTAATGACATAATTACGATATTACTCACAACCACGGCCTTGTTTCGCGGTACGGAGCGATGCACATTTCATCTTAGGAGGAAAAACATGGCTAATGACCAAAGCGAGATTGTATTCTTTTTCATACTATTAGTACTATTTACAGTGATTGATATTTATTTCATATTACTTGCAATTTCTACGAAAAGCTCAAAACTTAGGACAGCATGCATATGGACAATAATACTAGCCTCACTGGTCATTGTAGTACTATTTATCGGGCTTATAGTTCTGCAAAATGCCTAGATAAATTTGGCATAAGCTCGGACCGAGCTTCGCGGTACGGAGCAAGTACTTTTCGTTTTAGGAGAATAATTATGAAAAAAACAGATATTAAGTCTATATTTTCCATTTTTCTGGCGTTATTAGTACTTGTTTCGGTTGTTGTGTCACTTTGTGCTTTTAGTATCGTAATGACAAACTTTTGTACAACATACACGGTTATTGCAAGATGTAATGACAGTGTTGTAATGGTTAATGTTTTAAACAAATATGACCGCCAAATTAGAACAATTGACGCCAATAGTACAATAAAAAATGGCGACATCGTAAATTATTACATGCTGCTAGTTAGAAGCTATACACCAAAGGGTGTAGAAATTTTATCTGACGATTATGACAAATATAATTTTTCATAACAGCACATTATTCCTTCTAAGCTACAGGGGATGGTCGCATTGCGATCATCCCCTATTTTAATGTGAATTATCTTAAATATACCTTGATTTTTTATCATAAATTTGTTTTAATATGACAATTGCATTTCGCCACCATGGCTGAGATCAAAGTAGGTGTCCAATAATTTGGTTATATTGAAAAAATATATAGAGGAGGTGTAGCAAGATGGATTTTGCCATCAAATTTTCCCTTATCATATATACTTTATCCTTCTTGTTTTTAACTATATTTTTTATTGATATAAAAATAACATGGGAAGCCAAACACAGGGCCAACAGATTATCAAGAATAACGCGCAATCTAACATTTATTATTGCAATTATTGCTATCTGCGTCCTATGGAGTGTCTTTACTTATTATTTTCACAATTACTAAAAGCCGAGCGGCAATGCTCGGCTTTAAAACTTTTTAAATGACAAAATTATTCATCTTTTTTTATTACTTTATCAACCAAACCGTATTCAACAGCTTCATTAGCGCTCATCCAATAATCTCGTTCAACATCCTTTTCAATTTTTGATAACTTTTGACCTGTGTTTTTAACAAGTATTTCATTCAGAATCTTCTTAAGCATTATACTTTCACGCAATGTAATCTCTTGGTCGGTAACCTTGCCTTCTGTGCCGCTACTCGGCTGGTGAATCATTACCCGACTATTTGGTAACAACATACGCTTACCTTTAGCGCCGCTAGACAACAAAAATGCGCCCATGCTTGCTTGTAAGCCTATCCCAATCGTTTGAACGTCGGGTTTGATATATTGCATCGTGTCATAAATAGCCATACCATCATAAACACCGCCGCCAGGACAGTTGATATATAATTTGATGTCTTTTTTTGGATCAGCATATGCCAAATGAATTAACTGAGCTACAACAATATTTGCCGTCGTTTCATTTACTTCATCACCCAAGAAAATAATTCGTTCATTAAGTAACCGCGAATAAATATCATATGCCCGCTCACCTTCATAAGTTTTTTCAACGACGGTTGGTACCAGATAAGATTTTGGCTTGTTCATAGATATATTATAACATCAATTATGGAGCAACAATCGAGGTAATAACTCCGGTTGGGTTAGTAACTGTTGCATTGGGAATAGAAGATCCAGATGTTGGTGTCATTATACTAGCCGATGGCACATTGGTAATTCCGTTTGCGGGCGTAGTGTTTGCAGTTGAGGTATGGCACATGTTAGAAGCACAATTAAACATACTGCCGTTATTATCATATTTTACTAAAAATACTTCTTTTAAACCTGCACCAAAGCTATTTGTCTCGCCAACCACAGAATAACCGTCATCACTAGTTTTTATTACTTGACGGCCCGTATCTGTGTTTACACCTCCCCAAAGACTGTTCCAGACAAAATTACCACTAATATCAAATTTTGCCAAAAAGGTATCATATCCACCAGCAGTCGTAAAACTAAAAGTATCACCAGTAATTACAAAGCTACCGTCAGTAGATTGCGCAATAGAATATCCTCTGTCATTACTCGTTCCTCCCCATGTTTTATCCCAAACAAAATTGCCAGATGAATCATACTTTGCGACAAATATATCATTACTACCCGCACCAAAGCTAATTGTATATCCAATTATTAAATATCCGTCATCATTAGTCTGGACCACAGAATATCCCATATCAACACCGGTGCCACCCCAAGTTTTATTCCAGACCAAAGTACCGTTAATGTCATACTTAGCCAAGAAGGCGTCATAAACACCCTCACCAAAGCTATTCGTATAACCAGACACAACGCATCCACCATCATTACTTTTTATGACAGTATTACCATAGTCATAATTGATACCACCCCAAGTTTTATTCCAAACAAAATTTCCAGCTGAATCGTACTTAACAACAAACATTTTAAATTTAAAGTCTGCTGACCCATAGCTAGTTGTCTCGCCAGTAATGACATAGCCGTTATCGTTAGTCTGTGTAATACTTTCGCTAAATTCAGAAGAACTTCCTCCCCAGGTTCTATTCCACAAAAGATTTCCGCTTACATCATACTTAATAATAAAGACGTCGTTAGCGCCGCTACCAAAGCTCGCAGTAGTTCCAGTAATAACATACCCACCGCTACTTGACTGGATGATTGCGGTACCCTTGTCTTCATTAACACCACCCCAAGTTTTTGACCAAGATAAATTTCCCTTATAATCATATTTATTAATGAACATGTCGCCGGCACCGGCCCCATAACTCTTTGTTTCTCCAGTTACTACATAGCCGCCGTCACTAGTCTGAATTAGTGATTTTCCATTATCATCATTTATTCCACCCCAAGCAGAGGCAAATGCAATATCATGACAAGTTCCTTCTCTTGGGATATCATTATCTGAAGTAATATAATACGAAACGTCTCCATTGCTAGCCGCAAGACAGTATTTCTTGTCGGAACCATAAATATAGGTATAGACCGTTTTTGGGCTTGCCACGAGGCCATTACCATTATTAGCATCTGCATCAGTCAATGGATATATTCCATTTGCAAGCATTTCTGACGCCAATTGCGACGAGGCGTGATCAAGATCAGATTGCAACGTAACGACCGCAGCCCTCTGGGTCATACCGTTATAAGACACTAAAGAAATTGCAGCAAGAATTCCAATAATCGCAATGATTACAATTAATTCAACAATCGTGAAACCGAATTTTAATTTTGATTTATTTTGACCACGTAAATATTGAAAGAGTTTATTATACATATTAAACCAATATTAACACTAGCACTATTAGATAGCAATTAAAGAAACGCTAGGTGTAAAATCTACTTCTTGATGTTTAATTCAACTAAGCGATCAACAGTTTTTTCAGTCAACAATCGATTAGCGATATCACGACGAACTTCAGGTTGGTCAAATTGTTTTAGTACTTCTGGGTTTTTAGCATACTGCTTGCGGAAAGTTTCAACATGAGCGTCTAATTCGGCTGTTGTTGCTTCAATCTTTTCAACTTTACTAAGTTCGGCAAGAACCAAACCAGCTTTTACGCGCTTGATAGCAACTTCTTTAACTTCGGTTTCAAGCCACTTCTCTTTTGATTCAAAACCTTTATTTTCAAGATATTGGTCAAGCGTAAGACCTTGGTACATTAAATTATTAGCAAAATCTTGTTCAATTGATTTAGTCTGATCAGCTACCAAGATCTCGGGGACTGGTACATGGCTAACAGCTACTAGTTGCTTTACCAAATCATCTTTGGCTTTTTCAGCATTCTCACGATCTTTTTGAGATGTAAGTTCGCGTTTGATATCAGTTTTTAGTTCATCAACAGTTTTAAATGGACCAGACTTAGCAGCAAATTCATCGGTTAGCTCTGGTAATACAACTTCTTTAACGGCTTTGATTGTAGTCGTGAAAGTAACGTTAGCACCCTTTAGTTCGGCAGAACCATAATCAGCAGGGAAAGTTAAAGCAATATCAAACACATCACCTGCAGAGTGACCAATAATCCCCTCTTCAAAACCTGGAACAAATTGGTTAGAACCAAGCGTCAACGGATAGTCAGAACCAGTGCCACCATCAAAAGCTACTCCATCTTTCTTGCCAATAAAGTCGATAATAGTTTCGTCACCATTTACGGCAGCACGCTTAACTTCGGCTTTTTCAGCAAAACCTTGGCGCATACGATCAATAGTTTCAGTTATTTCTTTTTCACTAATAACTATTTTTTCAACATTAGATTTAAGCTTTTTGTAATTACCAAGTTTAATTATTGGCAAAATTTCAGCCTCTGCAGTAAATTCAAGTATTTCACCTGGAACAAATTTTTTAATTTCAACAGTTGGACGATCAATAACCTGCAACTTACTTTCAATAAAAGCTTCGGAAACAGCTTTACTAATTGCATTATCTAAAACTTCTTCTTGAAGCATTGCTGGGTCAATATTTTTAGCAGCGACAGCAAGTGGTGTTTTGCCTTTACGGAAACCAGCAACCTTGACGTTACGAGCTAATTTAGTAGTTGCAACTTGAGCAGCGATAGCCAGGGCTTCAGCGTCAAGCGTAATTGTTAATTGAACCTTAGTATCTGAAAGGTTTTTCATTGATGTTTTCATTGTTACTCCTTAATTAATTCGACAATATGATCAAAATCGAGTTTATATTCTTTATTATTCTTTAAATCCTTTAACGGATATAGCCCACTCTTTACTTCTTCCTCGCCAACGAACAATATGCGAGGAATATCTTTTTTCAAAGCAGTTTTAATCTGCTTGTCGAGCTTACGATCTATTATATCAAGTTCGGCATTGATTCCAGCTTTACGAAGATCGCGTGCAATTTTACCAGCTTCCCTAGCGGTATCACCCAAAACAGCAATATATACGTCAGTAATAGAGTGAAGTTCTGGTAATAAATTGTGAGTTTTTAGGAATAGTTCCATCATAGTTTCGCCTGGTGCCATACCAACAGCAGATATTGGCTCAGCACCAAATAGACCAACTAGACCGTCATAACGACCACCACCAAATAGTGCTCGGTTGTTTTCTGGGTGATTATCAAAGACCTCAAATACCATACCGGTGTAATAATCAAAACCACGCATCAAAGTAATATCAAAGACTAAACTTTTAACTTCGGCACGTTCAAGCAATGTAAATAATTCTTGAACCTCACGGACACTTGAACTATCACGAATCTCAGCTGGCAAATCAGCCATACTTTCGGCATTCAATAACTTCTGAATTTTTTCGATACCATCAGAGGCTTGTTCGTCAAAAATTTCAGTAGCCTGATCAATAAAATCTTGGTCACTAATCTTGTTTTTGCGGTCAAATAGCTTAATCATTAATTGCGCTTGAACTGAATCTAGCCCCAAATATTGAGCCATCATAAAGTTAATCAGTTTGCGATTATTAATCTTTATTACGTAATTAGATGGCTGTGCGCCAAATTCTTTCATAATATTGTCGGCAACAGCGATAATCTCGGCCTCGGCAGCCACACTATCAGCACCAAAAATATCAACATTCAACTGGCAAAATTGTCGTTCGCGACCACGTTGTGGGCGTTCGTAGCGCATAAAATCAGCAATAGAATATAATCTTGCAGGATAAGCCAATTCTTGGCGCCTAGCGGCCACCATACGGCTAATAGAAGGAGTCATTTCGGGTCGTATTGCAACAACGCGACCACCACGATCAGTGAATGAATAAGTTTGCTCATTTACAATTTCTTGACCACTTTTAGCGGCATAAATATCTAGTGGTTCAAGCAAAGGCGCGGCGTATTCCTCGTAGCCAAAAGACCTAGTAACCTTGTGCCAAACTTCATAAATATAATTCTGAACTCGTTTGTCTTCAGGATAATAATCGCGCGTACCTTTGTATGGTTGTGATAATAGAGCACTCATTGATATAATTTTTACATTTTTATCTGTTTATTACAAGTTATTTGTGTTTTATCGTATGTATATTGTGATAAAATAATCATATGTATCATTATTATTTTGAACAAAGCCAACCAGAAATATCAGCAATATTTATCGTTTTATTTATTATGTTATTAATTTGGACATATTTTTGGAAAGCAGCCGCAATTTGGCACGCCGTCCGAAACAAAGATAAGGTTTGGTTTGTTGTACTTATGTTTGTTAACACCCTTGGAATTTTGGATATGATTTATCTATTTGGCATTGAAAAAGCAAAAACTGATACATTCTTCAAATAAGATATATTTTAAATTATTTTTTAAGCCCGGTATGTGTTGAAACACACCGGGCTTAAACCAAATAATTATATTTACTGCTAAACTTTAGTTTAAATAATCCAATCACTCCTGGCTATATGCAATAGACACTTAACCGCTTCAACTTTTGTATTAAAATCAGGGTCGCGTAGTATCATTACATTTGCTTTATCAAGGTGATATTTAATTGTATTATGATCTTTTAGTTTGTATATTGCAGCAATCTTCCTTTGAGATAGCCCAAGTATTCTTCTAATAAAATACATTGAGATTCTGCGCGCCTCGGTTATATCACGATCATAACGCCCCTCCATCATATTTTCATATGACGTATTAAGTGCAATTGCAGTTATGAGTATTATTGTTTCTGCATCACTACGATCTGCACATAACCACCTACTATTATTTAATTTCAGTAGTGAAATATATGTTTCAGCCGGGTCATATTCTCCTTGATAAACCTTGATAATTATATCTTCAAGTTGCCGTCTAATTAAATCAACGTAATCAATTAAATCATTCATATCTAGCACCCCAAGCCGCTTAGAAATTGCTTTCTAAAATTTTGAGTAAAGTTCTCAAGAACGGCGTATCAAATTTAATAAAATTAAATACAAAACGCCGTTCTTGGATTAGCAAAATAAATTATTAAGGTTCTAAAGATATTTGTATCACATAATTATTAGAAATAGCAAGCTTAACTATATTCCTGGTATAAAATTAGAAAAACCTGGATTGCGATAATGCAAACCAGGTTTTAACCTAATATTTGTTTAAACATTCATGAATTTTTGAGATATCATCTCTAAGATTGTCCAAATCACTGCGGAGTTGGCTTGTAACATATTCAATTGATTTTGTTACAATCTTTGATGTTTTCCCTCGGCCTACGATTTCTGAAATATCAGAATGATATACTAACCCCGCAGCCTCATCCTCCATCATGTAGACAGCGACCATACGCGCCTTGCACGTCTTACTGCCTATTTTTCCAAAACCAATACTGACCAAGGTTAATACCGGTATGCTGTAAAAAAGCGAAACCTCATATAAAATGATAAGAGGATACAACGATTTACCTTTTGACAATAAATCGTCTCTTATCCATTTTATACAGTCCTCATAACCTTTATTTACCAAATCATCTCCAGTTGTCAATCTCATCATTACATATTTGTCATACTCAGAGACACGTGGCATACGTTTTCCTTTTTTCAAGAAATCACCTCTTTCTATTTTTGAGTCAATTGGAGAATCCATGAATATATAAATTGTTAAGGTCTAGTGATAATCTAAACACTATTTTTCAATATCAGCAACCTAAAGCAATATATTTTGCTGCATCCAAACGTACATTGCGATTCCAGCTGCAACACCAACATTTACGGACCTAGTTGATCCAAATTGCTCAATCATGACGGTTTTTTCGGCTGCCTGCTGCATCTGATCGCTAAGACCTGGGCCTTCGCCACCAAACACCAACACAGCTTTGGCTGGTAAACGCGTCTGATGCAGTTCTGTAGCACCAGGGACGATATCTATAGCGATTATCTGCCTGTTATCAGATTTCATACACTCTGCGAATTCTTGAACAGTTTCGTGATTAATAATATTCATATATCTGTCAGTTACCATTGCCCCACGGCGATTCCAGTGACGACGACCAATAACATGTACAGTTTCAACATTAAAAGCATTGGCGGCACGAACAATCGTGCCAATATTTAAGTCATGTTGCCAGTTTTCGATTGCAACGTGAAGTGAGACACGCGACTTATCCAAATCAGCTTTAATAGCTTCAACAGTCCAGTAACGATATTTATCCAGTACATTGCGTTTATCGCCGTGTTCTAGTAGTTCTAAATCGTATTTTGAATCAGTTGGCCAAGGTTTTTCGTGTGGCCCAACGCCAATAATTTGTTCGTTCATTGTTTTATTATAGTTTAATTAATCATCTTGATATGAAAATGCCCTCCAAGCGTTACGCCAAGAGGGACTTTCGGAACTAAATTACAATACTTTGAGTATTAATACCCGCTGTGGGGCATCGTTTGGATATACCATAGTTATATATAGCGTTTTTCCGTTTCCAAAAATATACGGTACATAACTATTTGAGACAATGACGTCCGCAATTGCAATCCCCTTTGCTAAGCCGTCAAAAATTCCAAGACCAAGCTTATCGCAAATTCTAATGTTAAAGACTAGCCACCAAATAGTGGAAATGCCAAAACAACTGATATCGTCTTCTTTTGACAATACCTGGAGATGACCAACGAGAAAGTCTAAGTCAATTAGATCAATTTTCCTTTTGCAAACTTTATCAGTCTTTAGCGCTATTTCGGACGGTCTGAACCCTGAGATGTTTTCCTTGAACCCAAGATGTTCTTCCGTAGCCGAAAAAAGGCACTTAATTGCCATACACCAGTCATCTTGGAATGATTTTCCAAAACTAATATCTAGGCCAACAAAAGGGCTGTCTTGAGAGTTCTTCCGCAATTCAATCATTGCCTTAAACTCACTAAGCTCAGTTTCCGTTAATCCTAAATCAAGCTTTGAATTTAGGTCCAAGAGTATCTGATGATACTTTGACAATGGTGTTAACAAATCTTGAGAAATTAACCTTTCGATTAAATCCTCTTTTGTCTTTGGGTATTTCTTAGGCTTAGGATTGGGCTTTGTTTCCTGATTAGAATACATAGAAAAACGCCTCCTCGTGTCGTTAGCTATTAAATATACGTGCGCACATATAAAAATAGACTTAACCCTTTGGGTTAAAGACAGCGCATTATATTTAATTGTCAATTAAATTCAATGTGCCATCTTTAAACCAAAAATACTACAAAATTGTTAAGGTTCCAACTTGGTATATTACCATAATTAAACAATAAATGCAATAGGCTAACAGATTATAAATCAGATTGTTACAATAATGCATGTCTAAAAAGACGCGAGTAAGGAGCCTGCGTTTGCAAGCTCCCCTCAGCGTTGATTAATGAATTAAGCAATAGACATTACGGATGTCATAAAAAGAGTTTTCATACCGTCCGCGTAGTCACGAGCTTCCTTAAGAAAATTTTGTAAAAATATAGCGTCCATTAGCGGTATACTTGTTGCCAAGGTGATTGCCTCATCAATCGAAGCTCCCTCAGAAATTAGCTGCATATAATATTCAAACATCTTATTAACAGCGTATTGGTTAATAATTCCACATGGTAATGACAACAGCATATTGGGCTTATCTAATAGATATTCATAAAAATACTTTAGATAATCTCTTCCAAATTTTAGTTCGGGGCTTTCTTGTTTTTGACTAGACTTAACTCTCATAATCTTCTCTCCTTTTTACTAAAACAAAAATATATAATCTATATAAAATTGCCCATATTAAAAGGCAATGCGTAAACTAGTTATATAAACTAACTTGCGCATTGCCTTTGGAGATTTGAACTATTAATCTTAGACATGCACTGTAATAATCTGATTTGTTAATGACCTGTTATTATCTATTTATTGTAATTTATGGATAATCCGACTTGCGATATTAGCATGATGTCGGCACAGTGTCAATTAATTGAGTAAACACAAAGTTTGAATTTTTTATGCTTTCTTGATGCATTTATTAAAAACTGATTAAATATGGACAATATATTAATTTACAAAAGAGTATTTTCCTAATTAGGTACTGGAGATTTTATGATTCAAATTATTAGTAAATTCAAAATAGCAGCAAAAAGTTTCTTTAATAAAGACAGACCATACAATAAGCCTCTTAGAATAATCATACCTGTTTCAATCTTATTGATTGCTGGTATTACTGTCGGGGTTTTATATTTTGTCGATTACAGCAAGTCGCCAGTTTTGACGTTATCTAATGTCAGCTCAAGTAAGCCAACCGAAACTAATAAATCAAGCTTCAGCGTAAATGGCCAAATTGATGAATTGAAAGATACAGAACTTTTCATAAATGGGTCAAAAGTTAAAATTGATGGCGATGGTTCATTTATCTATAGCATAAATCTAGTAGAAGGTAAAAATGAGGTTGAGTTTAGACTCGTAAAAAATGGCAAGGAAGTAAAAAACGTCTATACAATTAACAGAAATATCGAAAAAACAGAAGCAGCTATTGTAAAGGAAGAAACTAAAGTAATTGATGAAGTGCAAAAAGAGACAAATACACCTGAACAAATCACAACGCCACAAAAAATCATAGTAGATACTCCGATAGTGGAAATTAAGACAGAGCAGCCACCAGTAACGCCAGTAGTCATCCCCGAAGCTCCAAAGCCAGTGGATGTTCGCGCAGAATTATCTGCTGATGGATGCACTTATTCCTTTTATGCACCGGCGGGTTATATTATGTCATTCAGCTCATTTGACCCCAAATACCCAGAAAGTGGCGAGAATATAGGAAGCATAACTATGCCCGCAGAAGGAATATTTGTTAGAAGTCTTGACAGCGCGCCCTTTTGGGTTGGTGTAGTTATCTCTATTAATATACGAGAGACGGCGGACGGACCAATCCTGTCAAGCGCTAGTAAAACCGTTACATCAATATGTGGCTCTGATAATTAATCAAACTGCAAATTGCTAATATAAACAACATTAAATTAGTAAAAGTACTCAAGCCATTTCATCGCGAATACCAATAAAAAATGACGGAAGTTATCCATCATTTTTTATTGGTACGGATGAAAAGACTTGAACTTTCACGCCTTACGGCACCAGCTCCTAAAGCTGGCGTGTCTACCATTCCACCACATCCGCATATAAATTGTTAATTACGGCACCAGGTCACGATAAAATTCATTCTGAATTTTTCTCGACCCCGCCTCAGTCGGTGACGTTCGTCATCCGGCTTCCGGCCTTGCAGATTGCCACTGGCAATCTTCACCTAAAGCTGGCGTGTCTACCATTCCACCACTCGCGCATACATGTGATTTATAGTAACTTGATTATTATAACAAAGATTTATACTCTGACAAAGTATTTTCTTATATATCGACGATGTCGCTTGTGCTATCATTAAAACAGTAATGACTGATGAGGAATAATGCAATGAGCAAAATTACACAGTATCTAAATGAACATATCCTTGGCGAGGTAACTAGCGCCGAATCCGTACGACAACAATTCTCACGCGATGGCAGTATTTTAAGTATTATGCCAGAACTAATTGTAAGCCCAAGAGTAACTAATGATATTCGTAAAGTTGCCCGATTTACTTGGCAATTAGCCGAAAAAGGCCACGTATTACCAATTACAACCCGTGGCGGTGGCTCTGACCAAACAGGTGCTGCAATAGGCAAAGGTATCATTATCAACACCCTAGCCCATTTGAACAATATTATTTTTATCAGCACAAAAAACAAGGATCAATTTGCTCATGTTCAACCAGGTGTAAACTTCAGTACCTTAAATGAAGTGTTAAAATCTCACGGATTGATTATCCCGACATTCCCATCATCTTTTACTTACAGTACAGTTGGTGGCGCCGTTGCAAATAACTCCGGTGGACAATTTGCTGGACGTTATGGACTAACTGGTGACTATGTAACCCGGCTTGAAGTCGTACTTGCTAACGGTGATTTAATTGAGACAAAACGTATTAATAAACATGAATTAAGCAAGAAACAAGGTCTACAAACTCTCGAAGGCGAGCTTTACCGTAAAATTGACGGCATTATCGAAGATAACAAGGATATAATTGATGCCAAAATTCGCAGCAAAACTGTTGATAATACTGGTTATTCTGGAATCGCAAAGGTCAAAGAACGTGATGGTTCATTCGACTTAACGCCATTATTTATTGGTAGCCAAGGAACTTTGGGAGTTATATCAGAAATTGTTCTAAATGCAGATTTTTATAGTGGTTGCGAGTTAGCAATTGTTGCATTATTTGAAAGTGCTGAAGCTGCACGTGATGCGGCAGACTCTTTAGTTTCACTTGACCCAGTTTCATTGGAATTTATAGATGGCGCATTATTTAATGAAGCCCGTGACAATTATGGTAAAAAATATTTATTTTCAGAAACAAATGCCAATAAAGATATTGGCGCAGCACTGTTTCTTGATTTTAACGACTTTAGCGACAACGTAAGACGACGCAAATTGAAATTAACAATGAAAAAGTTAAGTAAATTAAATACAGCCTCAGCTATATATACCAGCGAGGACCACTCGATTGACGAGCTAAATGCCATTCGCGAAGTAAGTTCGGTAATGATACAGCCCGAAATAAAGGGTAACTCATTATCATCGATTATTAATAGTTCTTCTATTCCAGCCGATCGACGTGAAGAGTTCATCTTAGCAATTGACGAACTTGCACAAAAGCATCACATTTCACTACCGCTTCAAATTAGTTGGATAATTGGCGTCGTTCACATCCGACCACTCTTACAACTTCATCAAATAAGCGACAGGCAAAAGACATTTAAGCTTATATCAGATTACATTGAAATAATTCTTAGGTGTGGTGGGTGTATAGCAGCCGAATCCAGCGAAGGACGTATTAAATCAAATGCGGCCTATTCACAATTAGACGAAGGCGTTGTAAATATTTACGAACAAATCCGAATTGCATTTGACCCATACGGCACGTTAAATCCAGGTGTTAAACAAAAAAACGAAATGAAGACGTTAATTGCTGATTTAAATCCCGACCATAGTTTAGCTGACTTTGCTAAATACGCTCCAAGAGTTTAGTTTATAACATTGCATAACGTCGTAGGTATCGCTATGCTTGTATAGTTAAGTATGCGCGAGTGGTGGAATGGTAGACACGCCAGCTTCAGGTGCTGGTGTCAGCAATGACATGGAAGTTCGAGTCTTCTCCCGCGTACCAATTTGAACAAATTAAAAATAGCGGCTAGATTGCCGCTATTTTTTTCGGTAAAACCTCAGCGCCGCATTTCCATAGCTACGATCGTCCACCACAACAATTCCGTTAATGGGCAGCACTTCACCTCTACCTGGGTATGATAGTATCATAAGCCCATTTGGCTTTAAAAGTTCGCATAATCTGGAAACTGTGGAAAACTGCATGTCGTTATAGGGAGGGTCTGTAAAAATTACATCATATAATTTATCCGGATTTTTTGTTATCCAAGTAGACACATTTATCTGCATTGATGTTGCTTCGGAATTAATCTTTAACAGATTTATATTTTCGGCAAGGATCTTACTGGCTGCCCTATCTCTCTCAAGAAACATTACACTTGATGCACCCCGGCTTAAAGCCTCAATCCCAAGTGAACCCGAACCTGCAAATGCATCCAAGACTTCGGCACCAACAATTTCATCTGTCAAAATATTAAATAACGATCCACGAACACGCTCACTCATTGGGTGAGTAGTTATGCCGTCAGGTGCTTTGATAACACGGCCGCCAAATTTACCAGATATAATTCGCACGTTCATATCTAAAGATATTACCATAATAAGCCAATTTGGCATAAATATGTTTTGATTTGATTGTTATCTATGACATACTAAAAAATAACGTTGTTTAGTTTGAAGGTTAACCAATCTCACAAACAAGTAGTACCGCCACTTTATTTGTTATTTCAGCCATAATTGATTGAAACAAATTTAGTATTTTTTACAATTTGAGAGGAGTGAGTAAATTTTGATTGAGACAAATAGGATTGTTTATTACGACGAAACAGAAACAGAATATTGCATATTATATGCAAGCATAGCAAGAGTGGGCATTATAAGAATTAAGTCTGGGCCGAACTCTGACGAATTGCCAAACGATTGGCAGAGCCTCGTACTGGCTGCACTCGACAATTTTTCAGATGACTGCTCCATTATCCGTGATGGAGATGATTTGTACCTTCGCACAGATTACATTTCAAACATTTTTTTCCAGACTGTATGCAAAACAATAGTTAATGCAATATTTGATTGCGTCAGAACAAGCTATCTTGTAGTTAGATCCGTATCCGAGAACAAACATGACGGTATTGCTTATGTATATTTCAAAGACGTCGGAGATCGATCAATAGCCATTGATGCAGATTTAAGAGATCAGCACATCGAAAGTATTGACACCACTAAATGCATAGCCAATGCGACTATCGTCGTCACGGCAAAAGGCATACAAATGTACGCAGATTTTGAAGAGATTTTACGGATGGTTTGTGGCACAATAAACGAATATTTACCCCAAATCACACTCTAATGATGGGGAATGACACAAACCTGTGTCATTCCCCATCATCCTTGCCCCTCTCAAATTATTCATATTTCACCGAATCATCGGTGTTTTTTATTTTTATAGTAGTCATGTTTGTGATACTAATTTATGCGTGCTATAAATTAATTATCAACTATGTTATTTCTGCAGCCAATATTTGGCTCGTTATCTTAGTTAGAGTAGGTTAAAAGAAAGGGGGTTATGTCTTATGTCTTCAATTGTTCAAGAGCCGCCAGATATTTGCTTTGGAACAGATCGAGTTATTATTAGTTTTATTAATATTACTAAAAATAATAAGATCGAAAGAATGATTAGAAAAGAACTCACAAAAGGCATTGACATAACTTTTTATCAAAATGAGCAATATCGCTCAGTGGTGATTGTGAGGGACATGTTAGTATGTCATGCCGAAGATATGTATGGCTTTGTAGATTTAACAAAGTCAATCATAGTAAGCAACCTATAACTAACCTTACATCATATAGGTGCCGTTCAGAAATGTTCGGCACCTATATACCAATTAACGATGAATTTTATTTGTATCTAGTATTGCTTGATACCAGGCAAGTGTAACCACTTTTATAATTTCAGGAATAAGTTCTTTTTTGGTTTTCAACGCCAAGCCTAATGTCCAACCTTCACGGCAAAACTCTTTATAAATATTTAATTTATAAATCTTCTGTAATGATTCCATAAAAATCGTCTCAAAACCATGTTTATCAAGTCGAATTATTTCATCTTTCGTTGGACCACAATTTTCGAATTTATCTGATGAAATTGCTGAAGCAACGCCAAATTCGAATGACAAATGAGAAGTCATAACACCACCAACTCCCCAATATTGCCAGTTTTTTGATATAGTGTCTTTTACATTATCTCCTTTAATAAAAGTTCGCTGTCTTTTATTGCCAACAATTTCTTGACGAGGCTTACCCCAAAGTTCTTCAATTTTGTCATTAAGAGGATAGTGATGAGCTGGAGTAAGGCCATCTACAATAGCATGAGCCAACCAAGCTGCTTCAAACGAAGCGCGAACACGATTTTTAGATTGTAAAGCTTCGGAAAGATTAAAAATATGATTGTCTATTAAAAATAAAAGATTTCGGTCGCTTATATCAATCGGATTTATAAGATGCCAAGGATTATCCTGTTTATTTGTCCCTTTTATTAAAAGTCCATCTGGACCATTTTTACCTTCAAAATGTAAAATCTCCTTAATTCCAGGAAAATCATGTGAATTTGAAATTATCTTGTTAAGATAACGCCTGGAGACTCTATCAATTTTTTGATGCGTTCCTGCTAATTTACCTGACCCTTTTCTAATAGTTAGCCCTGCGTACATAAATAATTCCTAGTAAATATATATTAATTTTAGTTTAAAGTTGTTAGTCGCTGGTAATATTTAACCTGTGTAGCTAATTGTTTATATTGTAGCAGATTTGAACCGCTTGATACGAATAATTTTGCCTGTTTTTGAGCTCTAGCAATAAGTTTTGTATCTGCTAAAGTCGCAATTTGTAAGTTTAAGGCACCATGTTGAGCGCGACCATAAATTTCTCCTGGACCACGTAGTTTTAAGTCAACTTCGGCTAAATAAAAGCCATCATTACTTTTTTCTATCGCTTTCAGTCGGACCGAAGGTTTAGCACTAGTACTGGTTACTAAATAACAATAGCTTTGATAAATACTACGCCCTACCCTACCTCTTAATTGGTGTAGCTGAGACAGGCCAAAACGGTCTGCATCTTCAATTACAATTACGGTTGCATTCGGCACATCTACGCCAACCTCAACGACCGTCGTACTCACTAGAATATCAATTTCTTTATTACTAAATTGGCGCATAACGGCGTCTTTCTCTTCGGGCTTCAATTTACCATGCAAAAGCCCAATTCTGCGATGTTTAAATATGGAATTTTGTAGTTTTTTATATTCTGCTTGAACACTTCTAATTTCATTTTCACTGTTTTCTTCAATCAAACTACAAATAACATACGACTGACGTCCCAACTCTAATTCTTCATCAATTTTTTCATATAATTGTTTGCGGCTATTTGGCGACCATATCTTTGTAGCTATTGGTTTACGTCCTTTTGGTAATTCATTTAAGATACTAATATCAAGTTCACCATAGACAGTTAAAGCTAGGCTGCGTGGAATTGGAGTAGCTGTCATAGCCAATAAGTGTGGCATGTATTCGGATTTCTTCAATAAGTGTTGACGTTGTTCGACGCCAAAACGATGTTGCTCATCGATTACAACAAAACCTAACTTTTTAAACTTAACAGTTTCTTGAATTAAAGCGTGTGTCCCAACAACAACGTCAACCTCACCATTTTCAATTTTTTCGTAAAGTTCTTTGCGCGCCTTACCTTTTACGCCACCAGTAAGCAAACCAACACTAATATTTAATGGTTGTAGTAATTTATTTAGCGTCTCAGCATGTTGGTTGGCTAATATCTCGGTTGGTGCCATAATTGCCGTCTGGAAGCCAGCATGTGCCACCTGACAAGCAACCAGGCCAGCTACAACCGTTTTGCCAGATCCAACGTCACCTTGAAGCAATCGGTTCATTGGAGTCTGACGTTCAAGGTCCTGAATGATCTCCCAAGCTGCAATCCGCTGAGCCGACGTTAACTCAAATGGCAATCTTTTAACAAAGTCCGCTACAACTGGTTGTTCAAATGGAATATCCCAACCAACTAACTTTGCATTTTCTTGACGATTAAGTTGGCTAGCTAACAATAGTTGAAATAATTCTTCAAAAGCTAAGCGCTCGCGTGCCCTATCAGCATCTTCGACTGTTTCCGGAAAGTGCATCGCCAAGAGTGCTCGACTACGAGACATAAGTTTTTCACTTATAATAATATCTTCAGGCAATGTCTCGGGCATCATTGTAATTAACGGTCGCAATTCGGCCAATATTTTACGAACTAAGGTGGTTTTTAAACCTTTAATTGACCGGTAAACTGGTAGTATCCTGTCCGTTTGCACGGGCATGTCTTTAATAGTCTCAGCGCTAGGATTGGTTAGCTGATAGCGATTGTAGTTAAATTCAAATTCTCCAGAAAAATAAAACTCTTCACCAGATTTAAGCTGTGTCTCACGATATGGCTGATTAAACCAAACAGCTTGTAATTTACCACTATCGTCAGCGAGAGTAGCTGTTGTAATTCGTAGCCCCCTACGAACTGGGCGAGTTGCTATCTTTTCACAACGGGCCTTAATAGTTGCCTTGCCTGGTTTAATATCAGAGATTAAGGTAACGTGTGAAAAATCTTCATAGGCTCGTGGTAAAAAGTTAATTAAATCATCAACTGTATGAATGCCAGCAATAGCAAACTGTTCGCCAGTTTTAGAACCAATCCCTTTAACTTTTTCGAGCGAAGACGCAAAATTCATATATCTATAATAACAGCTGAATTTTAATTATCACTTGGCAAGTATTTCTTCTAGCTTTGCTAAAAGTCCTTCAAGCATATTTTCAAGAACTACATACTGATCTGAGACAGACATTTGACCGTCGTTTAAGCTAAACCATTGGCTGTATAATTTTAACTTTGGCTCGGTACCGCTTGGACGAATTGTAATTCTGTTTCTAATGTCACCAAACTCCAAAACAATCACATCACCACTTTGACAATCTATATTTGATTGCACATTAGTTTCTAAATCATGTTTTATGAGTGATTTATAGTCTAAAATCGCTGTAATTTTATTATCGCCAATAGTTTTAAAATTTGCCAAACGTAAATTTGCCATAATTTTTTTCATTTTTTCAAATCCTGTTGGACCAGGACATACCATATTAACCAATTTTTCAACATAAAGGCCATGCTGAGCATATAATTCCAATAACCTGTCATATAGTGTCTTACCATTAATCTTTAACTCGGCAGCGTACTCAGCCAACATCAATGCGCCAGTAGCAGCATCCTTGTCGCGTGCATAATCACCCTTTAACATTCCGTAACTTTCTTCACAACCTATTACAAATTTTTCATCAGTATTTTCTTTTTTCAATATAAGCTCGCCAATATATTTAAATCCAATTAATAGATTTGAATATATTGTTGCACCATAATAATCAACTAAAGCTCCAATCATATCAGTCGTAACGATTGTTTTAACAATATAATTCTTTTTTGATAATTTATTTTGAGCTTTTAATTGTTTGAGTGCAAAATCAGTTGCCAAGATGGCAGTTTGATTACCATTAAGATAAATAGGATCGTCACCCTGTCTGACAATTACCCCAATCCTATCGGCATCAGGATCATTTGTGATTGCAATATCAGCCTTTTCCGCCATTAACTGGTCGACGGCCATATCATTTGCTGACTTATCTTCAGGATTAGGTTTACCACTACTAATAGTTGGAAAGTTACCATCAGGCACCATTTGGTCATCTACGACAGATATTTTGTTAAACCCAACTGAACTTAGCACAGGTAAAACACTAGTCTGTCCAGTACCATGAAGTGGCGAGTAAACAATATTGATGTCACGATAATCACCTAGTGATTCGGCCGAAGCTGTTAAAATATAAGCTGCATCTATATCCTTACTAATGATTTGTATTCGTCCATCAGCAACTGACTTATCATAATCCATCGATTTAATCTTTGTTATATTTGCTAGAGCATTTAGCAATCCTTGGCTATGAGGTGCAACCATCTGACAACCATCATTCCAATAGGCCTTAAACCCATTATCAGTTGGCGGATTATGGCTAGCGCTAATAACAATTCCAGCTACACAACCAAGGTGTCTAACAGCAAAACTTAGTTCAGGAGTTGACCTAAAGCTATCGAATATATATGTTTTTATGCCATTTGCAGCCACAACCTGAGCCGTAAATCGGCTAAGTTCTAATGAAGTTAATCGAGTATCGTAGGCAATTACTATTCCTTTTTTCGACAAAGATCTATCAAGAGATAATATATAATCGCATAAACCCTGGGCAGATTCACCAATTGTTACTTTATTAATTCGGTTTGAACCTAAACCAGTTTTGCCACGGCAGCCAGCAGTCCCAAATTCAATCTTTTTATAAAAAGCATCTTCTAGGTTTTGCCAATCACCTGCCTGAATCATCTTCTCAAGATCTAATTTATATTCAATATACCTTGACTCATTTAACCAACTATTAATATTTGCAATTGCGGCTGAAGATAAATGCCCTGTTAAAAGTTGCATAACGTTTAGACCTCCAATTATAGATAACTAACGAACAAGAATAAAACTATTTTTGCCTTTTTTTATAAGTGAAGTAGTGTTAATAACACAGTCTTCGCTAACCTTTTGGCCATTTATTGATATGGCACCGCCACTAATAAGTCGCTTTGCATCACCATTACTTGTAACTAATCCTGATTCAATTAAGGTATCAATTAATGACGAATCTAAACTTGAGGTAGATATTTCAATGGCCAGTGTCTCAATATCATCATTTGAAAGATCCTTAAAGTTTGCCCCTCCAAATAAGACTTCGATAACTCGCTCAACACTTTCGGTTCGCTCAACACCATGAACTAATAGCGTAACTGCATGGGCTAGAGCTTTTTGTGCCTGGCGAAGACCAGGATTTTCTTGCAACTGTCGCTCTAATTGTTCAATTTCTTCTTTTGAAAGAAGTGTGTAAATTTTTAGAAGTTCAATAACGCTAATATCGTCAACGTTTAGCCAAAATTGATAAAATTTATAGACACTGGTTTTATTGGCATCTAACCAAATTGCACCACCTTCTGATTTACCAAACTTAACACCAGTAGCTTTGTTAATAATTAAAGGTGTTGAAAAAACATTTACCTCTTGACCATCAAGACGACGAATTAAATCTACACCAGTGACAGAATTTCCCCATTGGTCAGCGCCACATAGCTGAAGTGTTACGCCATAGGTACGAAATAAATGAACAAAGTCATATCCTTGAATTAACGAGTAGCTAAACTCGGCATAACTAATACCAGCACCATCAGTCCCCAACCTTGACTGAACAAAATCTCGTCCAAGCATTTGACTCATTGGCACATTTTTGCCAACAATCCTCAAAAAATCTAGATAATTTATATCTTTAAACCAGTCATAATTATCAACGATTGTAAAATCTTTGCCTGACAGCAATTGATTATATTGAGTAGCAATACCAGCTTTATTTTTTGAAATTTCTTCAAGAGTTTTAAGGTTTCGTTCATCAGCTTTACCATCAGGATCACCAATCATACCAGTTGCCCCACCTACTAATAAAAAGGCTTTATGGCCATAGTCAATAAAGTGACGCACCATCATAATCGCCGCTAGGTTACCGATCGTCATACTATCGGCGCTAGGGTCTGCTCCCAAATAGAACGAAATAGGTGTCTCATCAATGTCAGTAAGATTACTATAGGTTGATTGGTTGACAAAACCACGCCAGGTTAATTCTTCAGAAAGTTTCATTTTATCTCCGTTAATTAGTTAGCTATATCTATTCGACAGTATAGCAAGATTTTTAGTCAGATGCACGCTTGGACCTTATTGTAAAATTGTGACTGACACAAACTTGGTGCTATAATAGGTCGTATTAATGCTTATGGGGTATAAATTACGTGGCTAAAAAACCATCAAAATCACGCAAACTCAGTGTCTATTCGAATTTATTAAATTCTCGAAAAGTCAAAAAAGACACCGAGTCTAGAAAACATGCGCAATACCTTGCGTCTCTTCCTAAGAATCCCATAAAAAGATTCCTCTACAAGCTCAACCCAAAGAACTTTTTTCACTATTGGTTTAGCAAACGTGGTGCTTTTATGGCACTTAAAATCATTGGTATTACTGCAATTATTATGTGTCTTATCATTGGTGGTTTATTTGCATATTTCCGCAAGGATCTTGATTCAATTCGTCCAGGTGAACTTGCCAAACGCGTTCAAAATACCGTCACTACCTATCTTGACCGAAATGGTAAGGTTTTATGGGAAGACAAAGGTGACGGTGATTATAAAATAGTAGTCGAGAGTAATGAAATTAATGACTACATGAAAAAAGCCACTGTTGCAATCGAAGATAAAGATTTTTACAACCATGGTGGCGTTAGCCCAACCGGTTTTGCCCGAGCTGTTTTAAATAACCTCAGTGGTGGAAGTACCCAAGGTGGCTCTACTCTTACCCAACAGTTAGTAAAACAAGTTTTCTTTGCTGACGAAGCTCAAAAGCGTGGGTTAAGTGGTATCCCTCGTAAAATCAAAGAAATGATTTTGGCGATTGAAGTTGAGCGTATGTATAATAAAGACCAAATAATTACGCTTTATCTGAACGAATCCCCTTATGGCGGTCGTCGTAACGGTGTAGAATCAGGTGCCCAAACGTACTTTGGTAAATCTGCTAAAGATTTAACATTGCCTGAAGCGTCACTTTTAGCTGCTATTCCACAAAATCCTTCGGTATACGATCCATATAACATTGCTGGTCACGCAGGTTTAATATCTCGTCAGCATACAGTTTTAGATAATATGGCAGCCCAAGGATATATAACTAAAGCCCAAGCTGAAGAAGCAAAAGCATATCCAATTATTGATCATATAAATCCAGAAGCTGACCAGTATAAAAATATCCGCGCACCACACTTTGTTCAAATGGTTCGCGCAACTTTGGAAGCAGAGCTAGGTAAAGCTACTGTTGGAAAAGGTGGATTAACTGTAACAACTACACTTGATTTAGATATTCAGACAAAACTTGAAGAAGCAATGAATGACATGTTTAATTCAAACACTCCAGCCAGAATGGGTTTTTCAAATGGCGCCGCTACGGTTGAAGATACAAAGACCGGTCAAATTGTCGCTCTAATGGGTAGCCGTGACTTTAGCTGGCCAGGATATGGTCAAGATAATGCTACCGTTGCGTACATTCAACCTGGGTCATCAGTTAAGCCACTTGTATATGCAGAATTGTTTGAGAAAAAGGCTACGGTCAACTACGGTAGTGGTAGCATATTAAAAGATGAAAATATTAACTCAATTTATGGTGCCCCACTGTATAATGCCGATCAAAAATTCAATGGCAACGTGACCATCAGATCAAGTTTGGCAACATCGCGTAATATTCCAGCCGTAAAAGCTATGTATATCTCAGGTGTAAAAAATACTCTTAATACGATCCATGAAATGGGTGGAACAAGTTATTGTACTCAGGGCGATGAAGTACAAGTTGGCCTAGCAGCTGCAATTGGCGGTTGTGGAATAAAACAAATTGACCTTGTAAACGCATATTCCACACTTGCCCGCCAAGGTTCATACAAGCCACAATCAACCATATTAGAAGTTAAAAATAATTCCAAAGAAGTCATTAAGAAATGGACTGATGTTGCCGGAGTACAGATTATAGATGCTCAGTCTGCATACATTGTTAGCGACATATTAAGTGACGATATTGCACGTGCTCCACTCGACGGACGACATGCCATTGGCATGGAAATACCTGGTGTTAAAACTTCGACAAAAACTGGAACATCAGATAGAGGTGGTAACGCTAAAGATATCTGGATGGTAAGCTATAGCCCTGCCTTGACAATGGCTGTATGGTTAGGAAACTCCGACGCAACCATATTAAAGAGCGGTACATCATCAACTCCAGGTATAATAATTGCTAAAGTTATGGAATATGCTCATAAGGAAGTTTATGCGCCAAAAGCCCTCTGGACATCTGGCGATTGGTATACTCAACCGACTGGTATTCAAAAAGTAGCTAACGAATTATATCCATCATGGTGGAATAAAACCCAAGGCCAGACAAAGACTAAATTGATGTTTGATAAGGTTTCTAAAAAGAAAGCTACTGATCTTACTCCAGATGGCGCAAAAATAGAACTTGAAGTTACCAAAGTTGTAGATCCAGTAACTAAGAAGGATGTCATAACTGCCCCAGAAGGCTACGACGCCAATGCCGACGATGACGCCCATAAAGCAACCGACACAGAACCTACGGTTACCATTAGTGCAGCCGTCAACACCCCTAAAACTAACGAGTACACAATTACAGTTACAGCTACTCCGGGAAATGCTTTTGCAATTACTGAAGTTAAGATAATGGCTGGAGATGCAGTCGTCACTACCCTAACCGGCTCTGGAACGTATCTATATACGATAAAAGAAGGTGATACTGAAAAGACACTATCAGCAATCGTTACTGACGCTGGATATTATAGTGGCACAGGAACTGGAATACAGTTACCAGCTTATAGTAAAAAAACTAACTAAATATTAGTTAATAAATACCCTATCTGAACAGAGGGGTATTTATTAATCTCGTCATATTTTGAAGTGTGTCATTTTTTACCGTCCATTATCATTACGTTTATACCATTTATAGGTTATAATTTATTTCTAACTTTGCGGGTCCTGTCGCTCGGTCCACCCCTAGCCACGAAACGGATTACCGTTGTCGCGTCTGGGTGTTATCACGTTCCGCGATCCCGAAACTTCGCGATTGGCAATCAATTGCCATCGGAAGGTTTCCTTGCAAAGTGCCGGCTGGCACTTTTCACCCGCCTCACGACACCCGTGATTCTGATATAAATCAACTTTGCTATTTGCCATAAGAAGTTAATCTCACACTATTACCCAAATACGTCAACTATCATTACTTCATATCGGAGCAGACCTGTGCGAAGCAGCCGAACGCCACGTGCTGACTATGTATATAGTCACACGTAGAGTGTGCTATTGGTATAAATGTAATGAGAGGTGACAGTAAGAATAATATATCTTACAAAGTAAATGAGATTTGAGCTTATTGTTTATTAACTAAATCCATTAAATTTTGCTCATGTTGATCTGATTTATTTCGACGCTGATATTTCTGGTTTGAGTTTTTTGGCTGTGGCTGAGTCTGAGATTGAGACTGAGGCTGAAATTGAGTTTGTATCTGCGGTTGCAGCTGTGGCTGGTTTTGAGTTTGTTTATTTCGATTATCTTTATAGGCATCTTTTCGCTGATTCTGATTTTTAATTACCCTAGCAATAGGATTATTCCTAATATTTGGTTTTTTTAGCTCAAAAGTAGTCTTTTTTGAATCAACAAGTTTTGCAAACATCATCTTACCGGCAGCAGTTTGCAAACTACGAATAAATTCAATTTCAACACTTTGCCCTATTAGACTGCTTGCATGCTCAACAACAACCATAGTACCGTCAGTTAAGTGTCCTACGGCCTGATGGCTGTCCTGGCCCTTAGCAGTGAGCTCTAGGAGCATTTTTTCGCCAGGGAGATATGCCATACGCAGGCTCATAGCCAAATCGTTAACATTCAAAACCGTGATATTTTCAACTTGTGCAACTTTGTTTAAATTATAATCAATTGTACAAATTGAACCATTATACCTCTTCGCAAGGTTCAATAAGCGTTCATCAACACCCTCTTCAGCTTTGCTACCATCTTGAAATATCTCTACTCTAACGCCTGGCATATGTTGCAATTCTGTTACAACATCAAGCCCATGGCGTGCTCGACTTCGCTTCTCTGCATCAGCATGATCAGCTAAAAACTGAAGTTCACCAATAACACTTCGAGGAATGCTAAGTATGCCACTGATAAATCCTGATTGCGCAACCGCAATTATTCGTCCGTCAATCAATACAGAAGTATCGACAAAGATAGGCTTAACATTTTTTAAACGTAATAGGCTTTTTTTGTTAACTGCCACCAAATATGTTGCTTCAATCATAATAAATAGCAACAATCCAATAATAATTTTAATTTCCATATTTTCCCCCTTGTCCACTAAAACTTATAAAGTTTCGGCGGATTACTTTTGTAAATAATCAATGAGTGCTGTGCGCAAATCACTGACACCTTTAATAAATGAATCTTTTGCTAAACTTTTTGGAGCGATGGCTTGCGTAAAGCCAAGTTTTTTGGCTTCGGCTACTCGCCTTTCGGCAGATTGGACTGATCTTATCTCTCCACCCAATCCAACTTCACCAAAGACAACAACACCATCATCAATTCGCCTACCGGCCGCAGCACTAGCAATTGCCATACAAATTGCTAAATCAGCTGCCTGATCATTTAGCCTTAGTCCGCCAACGACGTTGATATAAATATCTTTATCGGATAAGTTTAGTTTTGTGCGGCGTTCAAGTACCGCAATTAAAAGATTAAGCCTATTTAAATCAAATCCGCTGGCAGTACGTTTAGGATAACCGAAACTGGTTGGATTAACAAGTGCCTGTATCTCGACTAACAGTGGTCTAGTACCTTCAATTGTAGCCAAAACTACCGAGCCGTCAGCATTCTGTCTTTCAGCAAGTAATGCCGCTGATGGGTTTTCGACTAGTTTTAATCCCTCTTTCGCCATTTCAAAAATAGCAGCCTCATTAGTCGAGCCAAATCGATTTTTTGCTGCCCTCACTATTTTGAAACCACCGTATCTATCACCTTCAAATTGCAAAACGACATCAACTAAATGTTCCAAAACTTTTGGACCAGCAATACTTCCTTCTTTCGTGACATGACCCACTAATACAACGGCTGCACCAGATTGCTTAGCAGCCCGAATTATCACATTACTACTGTTAGTTATCTGGCTAACAGTTCCTGGGGCAGAAGTAATTTCATCAAGGGCTAGCGTTTGAATTGAATCAATAATTACCAACTTATAACCACCGCCTCGAATTGTAGCTGCAATATCGTCAGCACTAGTGCTAGAGACAAAATCGAGTTGTTCACTTTTCTCAGCTCCCAATCGTTCTGCGCGAAGTTTAACTTGGCCAGCAGACTCTTCGCCGCTTGCATAAAGTACTGGCTCTTGGCGAGCAATATATGCTGAGACCTGAAGCAATAGAGTACTTTTACCAATTCCAGGCTGACCTGCCATCAATATAACTCCACCTGGTAAAATTCCACCGCCCAAAACATCATCAAGATCAGTAAACCCAGTCGAAAGTCGCTTAACACTTTCTTCACTGGATATTGAACGCATAGTACGAACGCTTAAAATATTGCCCGAATTGCTACTTCTTGCTACTGCAGACTTTCCTACCGAAACTGGCGCCTGCTCTAGCAAGGTATTCCATTCGCCACAATTATCACACTTACCAACCCATTTTGGATAATTAGCCCCACAGTTTTGACAAGTAAATTGAGTTCTTGATTTGACCATAATATATCTATTATAACCTATACCGAAGGAGCTGATACCAAGGTGCTATCAATACTGTCATATAGTTTTTTCGTCTGAGATGAAATTGAATTATACTCAGATAATTTTGCTTCATACTCAGCAATGTCGGTTGTTAAACTTATACGGAGTTTTTCGAGCTCGCTGACTCTTGAGGTGAGCGCCGATCTTTCCAAATTAAAACTATACTGTGACGAAAATGCCCCATTATCTGCCCGTTCGTTAAATGATGAAATATCACTATTAAGCATTCGCGCGTCAGAATTATATTTTTCAGTATTACTTGCAATAGTTAATCCAAGTGCATTAAGTCTGTTTGCAAGATCAGATGCCTTGGTAGAAAGATCTAAAAAGACGCTACTATATTTGTCATCAAGTGCTACTACTTTTGACCTGTCTGCAAAATATTTAGAATAGTAAGATTCCAATTCGGGCCCAATATTTGATACCTCGGTACCAATAATAGAATGTAATTCATTATCACGCTGTCCAGGTTCGGTACGGTCGTAAAATTCCATTAGACTTTTAAAATCTTCGTTATTTTCTAATTTAGTGTATTCGTTCTCAAGTAATACATTGACGCGATCTTTTTCGGTCGCACTAAGGCGTAAATACACTGCATGCAGAGTTTCGTGAACAGCGGTAACCTCACGAATACCATCTAGTTGAGGGTCGGTAACATTATATAAATATATTTTACGGTCGCTAAAGCAACCCAATATTGAGGTTGTATTTTCAATACGATCACATGCAACGTTAAAATCAGTCGGTGAGTTTAGTTCTGGCTTACTTGCCAAATATATAAACTTACCAGAATCATTCATACCAGCTCGGTCAACTAACCCAATAATTTCACTAGATGGTTGAAATTGCCAAACAGTTATTTGATCAGATATATATTGCCGGTTTAAGGCAATCACCAAAGAAAGTCCACCAAAAATAATCGTTACAAAAATGCTCGCTAATATTCTGGTTTTTTTATGATTCGTTTGCAACATCAATATGGATCTCTCCGCCCAATAGGCCAACTTTTAATACATTTCCCTTTTCATATTCACCAGATAAAATACCGTCTGCAATTAGATATTCTAACTCGTCTTGGATTGCACGACGCAATGGCCTAGCTCCAAACTTTTCACTGTACCCTTTTTTAATTAGTAGTCGCTTCGCAGCGGGATTAATAACCAAATGAATTCCTTTTTGGACTAAACGTTGCTGGAGTTCATTAATTAGATTATCAAATATTTTACTAATTTGCTTGCGTGTTAATGCACAAAAAGTAATAATGCTGTCAAATCGATTAATTAACTCTGGTCGCATGATTTTACTAAGTGCTGATTCGGCCGCCTCGGCATTTAGATTATGTATTTCATCTAATTTTTTCTCGTCATTTTTTGTAGTTGAGTGAAAACCAAGACTTGATTCTTTCATCATTTGTTCTGCACCCAAGTTGCTAGTCAAAATAATAATCGAATTACTAAAATTTACTTTTCGCCCTTTGGCGTCAGTCAAAGAACCATCCTCGAGTATCTGTAATAATAAATTAAACACTTCTGGGTGAGCTTTTTCAATTTCATCAAACAACACAACGCTATACGGCTGACGGCGTATTTTATCAGTTAATTGACCACCATCATCATAGCCAACATAGCCAGCCGGTGCACCAAGTAAGCGACTTGTTGTGTGCTTTTCACCAAATTCGCTCATATCAATTTTAATTAGCGAGTTTTCACCACCAAAAACTTCACGAGCAATCACTTTGGCAAGTTCAGTTTTACCAACACCAGTTGGCCCCATAAATACGAAAGACCCGATTGGACGGTTACTGCTGGCTACACCGCTACGACTACGCATTATGGCATGAGAAACTTTTTGAACGGCTTCTGATTGACCGATAATGTATTTACTTAAATGTTTTTCCAAATTGCGCAATAATTTTGCCTCAGACTTTTGAACATTTCGAACAGGAATATTTGTCATTGAAGATATTGCATAAGCCACATCATCGTCCATAAGATTAATCGGAGTATTTTTTTCGAACTCTTCGCGAGCTTCTTCAAGTTTGGTTGAAATCTGACTTATACGAGTTTTATATAACGCAGCCCGTTCATAATCCTCAGCTATAACCGACTCTTCCATTTTTTCATTCAAATTTTTAAGCTGTTTCGAATAATCACGCAATTTACTTGGTTTACGACCAGATCGTACTCGAACAAGAGCAGCTGCTTCGTCAATAACGTCAATTGCCTTATCTGGCATAAAGCGTTCATTAATATATCGATCGGCCATATAGACAGCACTCTCAAGCACTTCATCACTAATATTCACACCATGATGTTTTTCATATCGTTTTCGTAGACCCTTCAAAATAGCAACTGAATCTTTTAAATTTGGTTCAGGCACAACAATAGTTTGCAGTCGACGCTCAAGCGCACTATCTTTTTCTATATATTTACGATATTCATCTGATGTTGTGGCACCAATTAGATGCAACTCACCGCGAGCGAGCGCTGGCTTTAATATATTTGCAGCATCAATTGAACCTTCAGCCGCACCGGCACCAACTAATAAATGAACTTCGTCGATAAATAAAATCACATTTTTTTGCTGTTGGAGCTCGGTAATAACCTTTTTTAAACGCTCTTCAAATTCACCACGATATTTAGTTCCGGCAATCATACCAGCCAAGTCAAGTTGAATAATTCGCTTATCAAGTAAATGCTCTGGCACATCCTCTTTAACAATTCTCTGAGCTAGGCCCTCGACTATAGCAGTTTTGCCAACACCAGGCTCACCAATTAAAACCGGATTGTTTTTAGTTCGACGACTTAAAATCGTAATAACGCGCTCTTCCTGGGCACTTCGACCAATTACTGGGTCAAGCTTACCGGCTTTAGCCATAGCTGTTAAGTCGGTACCAAATACGCCTAAAGCGCCTTTGTGCTTTGGTCGTTCTTTAGTATGAGCTGGTGACGCAGAAAATTCATCAGTCGCACCATCATGCTGCCTATCCAAAAACGATTCAAGATCCGCCGTAAGCTCACCGATGTCAATATTCATATCACGAAGTAAAACCGAAGCTCTGGCATTTTTTTGGTTTAAAATACTGTATAAAATATGCTCGGTCCCCAAAGATTCTTGGTGAAATTCCTGTGCCACGTCCCAACTCATCTTTAATGTCAACTTCGCCATTTCACTTAAACCCTTAGCTTCAATACCAACTATTACAGTTAGTGGAGCAAGATTTAATGCAGTTTGGGCACGATCGAGGGTTACGCCGGCATCAGCCAATATTTTGGCACCAACAGATGAGCCTTGGGCTAATATACCAAGTAGTAAATGCTCTGTTCCGATATATGAACTGCCGTAACCTTGAGCAATAAGATTGGCGTGATGCAAACTAGTCCGAGCATTGTCGGTAAGGTGTGAAATAATCTCCGAAAAATCATCACTCATACTACTATTATAACCTAATCTTTACGGATTTAATTAACAGTAAAAGTACCGCTTGTAGTAAATGTATGTATTTTATATAAACCATCACCACTAAAGGTTTCAGTTCCACCACTAGCAGACATTGCGCTCACTAAATATTTTATAATTACAATGCCAGAACCACCTGAACCGCTTGCAAGCCCGCCGCCACCGCCACCACCAGTATTTGGTGTTGCAGATGAGCCAGTCCCAGACGTAGAGCCTGTCCCGCCTCCACCAAGACCGCCAACACCAACGCCGACATTATATGATCCACCACCACCTCCGCCAGCATAATAAACCGAGGCTCCTGAGATATTAAAAGATAAGCCAATACCACCAGCGCCACCGACACCACTAATGCTGTTAGCCCCCGGAGCTCCTGCTCCACCACCGCCACCAGTTGGACTACCGCTTAAGCCGGTTGTTTTTCCACCATTATAACCCTGACCTATAACTCCAGTTCCACCAAACCAAACTTCTCCGATATTTGTATTACTACCACCACCACCAGACCCGCCTGAAGATCCATCTCCGGGAATTCCATATCCTCCAGTTCCACCACCGATTGCAATAAGATTATCGAATGTAGAGTTACTGCCATTATTTAAAAAACCAATACCACCAGCACCAACAGTAACTGAGTAATTATTATTATTTATAACAGCGTATCCTGTTTTATAAATCAAGCCACCAGCTCCACCTCCGCCACGTTGCCCACCAGCTCCGCCCCCAGCTGCAACTAAAACATCAAGTAAAACCTCATTACTTAATTTTTTTCTAAAAACACCATTTTCCGTAAAGGTATGAATTGTATATTCACCATCGATTGTTATAACACCCCCAATAAATTGGATTAAAGCATTTGTTTTATATTTAATAATTACGATACCAGAACCACCATTTCCCCCAGATTTAGCTATAGTACCTCCGGCACCACCACCGCCGCCTCCACCAGTATTTATTAAACCATCAGTTCCAACACTTATTTTTGACCCCGCCCCACCACCTCCAGTTCCGCCTAAACCAAATGAAGTTCCAATATTACTGACGCCGCCGCCGCCGCCGGCATAATATAATGTTGTACCAGTTATAGAATAGGCAAGACCAGCTCCACCATTTCCAGCAATCTTAGAAGAGGCATTTACACCCACTCCACCGGCTCCTCCGCCGCCGCCTCCAGCAGAAGTATCTACTACATCGCCAATCGTAGAAGTGCCACCAGCATAACCTTGAATAGGTGAAAGAAAATCAGCATCACCACCAATTTTTCCACCTCGTCCACCTCCTCCGCCACCTGAGCCACCATCATTTCCTACTTTTGACGTAGCAGCACTACTTCCACCACCGCCACCTCCTCCGCCAATAGCAGTAATATTATAAAATATAGAATTAGAGCCATTTTCACCCGTCCCTGCTGCTGCAGCACCAGCAATACCGCCATTACCAATAGTAACTGTATATGATCGTGTGGTATCGATAGCAGTTGTCGCATAAACTGCGCCACCGCCTCCACCGCCTCCGCCTTGATTTCCACCACCGCCCCCACCACCGGCAACAACTAAAATCCCTACATCAAGAGTAGTTAACTCAACCGTTTCTACCGGTGCCGTATGCCCTTCACACACACCCTCCTCAATAGTCCCAACTAATGAAGAGTAATGGTAAGCAGTTGATCCAGCTTTAGTGGAAGTAGCGCTAAGACAATAGCTGCTACCAGTTAATGTATATTGGTAGGTTGTATCAGGACTTTTTGGTAAAACATTAGCTATTGTTGCTGCAGCTAGGTCAAGTGGATAGTTACTATTGGTAGTGTTATATAGGGCTAGTTTAGTTGAGGAGTTTTTTAGATCGGACTTTAAAGTAACAGCTGCAGCTCTTTGAGTTATTCCGGTGTAGGAGACTATCGAGAGAGTGGCTAGAATTCCAATGACAACAATGACGACCAGGAGTTCGACGATGGTAAAACCTGAATGGGATTTATTTACGCGTTTTTTAAACCCAAATAAAGATAACCCATTGTTTTTCATTAATTTTATTATAGCACTAGCGAGATAGATGAAACAATAAACTTAATCTATAATTTATTTTTTATCGCAGCAATCTGATCGCGTAATTCAGCAGCTTTCTCAAACTCAAGGTTGGCACTTGCTAGATCCATTTGACCAGATAATTCTCGAATAAGACCTGGGTATTCATCTTTTGGAATCTTTTTTAGGTTAAGTTTGTGCGATTCGTCAGCCTTTTTAGGAATCAAATTTCTTAGACCATCACCAATTTCTTTGGCAATACTTTCGGGTGTAATATTATGCTCTTTATTATAAGCCAACTGAATATCACGTCGTCGATCCATTTCAGCTATCGCCTTTTTCATCGAATCTGTCATCCTGTCGGCATACATATAAACCTTACCTTCGACATGACGCGCTGCACGACCGCTAGTCTGAATCAAAGCACCAAAACTTCGCAAAAAGCCCTCTTTGTCTGCATCCATAATTGCAACCATACTAACTTCTGGTAAGTCCAAACCTTCACGTAGCAAATTAATGCCAACAAGCACATCGTAAATTCCCGATCGCAAATCACGTAAAATATCACCACGCTCCAAAGTGTCAACATCACTATGAATGTAAGCCGTTTTAATATCCATTTCTTGCAAATATGTTGATAAATCTTCGGCCATACGCTTAGTTAAAGTCGTTACCAATACGCGTTGATGTTTCACAACACGATCGCGAATTTCGGCAATCAAATCATCAATTTGACCTTTGGTTGGGCGAATAATAATCTCAGGTTCAACCAAGCCAGTTGGGCGAATGATCTGTTCTGCAGGTTTAGGACTATGAGTTAGTTCATATTCACTAGGTGTTGCTGAAACATAAATTACCTGATTAATATGTTTTTCAAATTCGGTAAAAGTTAGTGGACGGTTATCGAGCGCACTAGGCATGCGAAAACCGTATTCCACCAAAACTTCTTTACGAGCACGGTCGCCATTATACATACCTCGAACTTGTGGTAATGTCATATGGCTTTCATCAACAAGCAACAAAAAATCATCCGAAAAATAATCCATCAAAGTGGCTGGTTGTTCACCAGGCTCACGATTTGTTAGATATCGACTGTAATTTTCAATACCCTTAACAAAACCTGTTTCTTCCAACATTTCAATGTCATATTTGGTTCGTTGAGACAATCGCTGAGCTTCTAATAATTTATCATGTTTTTCGAAGTATTCTAAACGCTCAGCAAACTCTTTTTTGATGTTTTCAACCGCTTGCTGGGTTTTTTCTTTTGGAGTTACATAGTGACTACTTGGAAAAACCGTAAATTCATCTGGCTTAGATAATATTTCACCAGTTAGTGGATCAATTCTAGTTAATTTTTCGACAATATCACCAAAAAACTCAACTCGATATGCCACATCACTACCGGCAGGAAATACATCAACAATATCGCCACGAACCCTAAAAGTACCGCGATGAAAATCAATGTCATTACGATGATATTGGATATCTGTTAATAGTCTTACAAATTTATCTTGTTGGCGCTTTTCGCCTACTTTAACTGTGATTGCCATATTGGCATAATCTTCAGGTGATCCGATACCATAAATACAACTTACGCTGGCCACAATAATCGTATCGCGATGAGTTAAAAGCGCAGTTGTCGCCGCATGACGCAATCTATCAATTTCATCATTAATTTTGCTGTCTTTTTCAATATATGTATCACTGCTAGCCATGTAAGCTTCTGGCTGATAATAATCAAAGTAGCTTACAAAATAATGAACTTCATTATCTGGAAAATATGATTTAAACTCACCATAAAGTTGCGCCGCTAATGTCTTGTTATGGGCTAGAACTAGCGTAGGCACTTGTCGGTCAGCAATAATATTTGCCATCGTAAAAGTTTTGCCGCTACCAGTCACGCCCAAAAGTGTCTGTTCTTTAATGCCCGCATCTAAACCGGCGATTAATTGCTTAATAGCAGTTGGCTGATCGCCGGTAGGTTTATAGCTAGAATCTAGACGAAATTTTTGGTTCATCTAGTCTATTATACTATTCTTTTATATATAAAGATTGGATAATATCTTTTGCTGTTATATAATTTTGGGTTGTTTTAATTTGATTAAAATCGTCCAGGGAAGTACTTATTCCGTTTTCAACATTACTAAACGTTGCATAAAGCTGTAAATGACCACTTGGTAAAGAGCCAGGAGATACCATGTTAGACAAAAGCGATATTGGACAAGAATCATCGCCAATAGTTAATGTCTTCTTTTGATCATTATTATTAGAAATGCCCATATAGTAAGTGTACTCATTAGCAGAAGAGATTTTTGTAACAGCGGATACAAATATTGCATTTGAATATTTTGGAATTGTATCTGTATCTATGAATGAAATTATTGACTCATTAGGAGCGCAGAACCCTCCAACACCACCAACACCGACAGAAAAATTAATTTTTACACCACCATCAGAACTAGTTAAAATTGAATTATCAAGACCCATGCCATTTTTTGTTGATGAAGCGTGAGTAACAATCCAATCCCTTGGATATTTTATAGCTAAGTTTGTACCAAAAGTTTGATCTTCTGCAATTTGAGTTAATTCATTCGATTCATCTACTATTTCAGACGAATTATTGATGTCTTCTATTTTCAAATCAGATGATGGCTTCATGAAATTTTGCCAAAATATAAACCCAAGCGTACCCAATAATGCCAATACTAATATTGCAATCACGATTACATGCGCACTACCCTGCTGATTTTTTTGTTTATTCACAAGATGCCTTTCGTGAAAAATAATGATATTATCATCTAACCATAAACTATCTGTAAGCACAAGCAATTTTTAAGATTTAATCTAGCCTAAATTGCCGCGTCTAGCGCTAATGTTTCCATCTGTACCATCATGTTTAAAATCAGCATATTTTCTATCAATTGCTTCGATGACTTTTTGAACTAAACGTGCTGGATCGGTATCATAAATTATTTCTTTAGCGCCAGGAGCTTCAATATTTTCAAGAAGCGTTGGAACATAATCCGCTAAACCACCGCTTCCAAGCAACACGCCAGTAACTTTTTGGCCAATCAGCGAAGTTGCAAATTCGTGCAAACTACCCATTCTTCCACCGACAGTTATAACTGCATCACCGCTACGAACCAAATAAGAATCACGGCCAACATATGCCATTCCTGTAAAATTTATATAATCAAATTCAACTGTAGGTAACTTATAAACCATTACATGTTCACGAAAAGAACTAGCTGGAGAAAAGCCAATTGAAGCTCCGTGTCGATCTTTTACACTAAAAGCACCCTTAGCGGCGTACCATGGTAACCCGACAGTTGCACCAGTTAATAAAGTAGCACCAGATTCGGCAATAGATTTTCCTAAGTCAAAAGCTAATTGATGGGACGCTGCAATTGTATCACCCGCTGCTGCACCTGATACACAGATTTGATATTTCATTATACTGACTCCTTCGATAATTTCTTTGTTTGTTTCTGCTTATATTTAACGTCATTATACCATGCGTCACTCTCTGGCAGAAGACCAATTAGCGAAGCGATTTCCTTCGTAGTGACTTCATTTGTGCGCTTATGATCAATATATCGCCCAACTAATTCGCCGCGTAAACTTCGCTGGCCATGGCTTACAATTTGGTTTTCATATGACAGTTCATGATGCGAATTTTCAATAATATCAATCAAGTTAAATGAAATTACTTTGTTATCAACATTAAGTAGAACATAGTCAGCATCGGCAAATAATAATTCGGCATTATCATTTTTTACGGCAGAAATTAATGCATAATATAGTTCACTACCAGTCGTATCTTTTGTATCAAGACCAAGTTTGCGCATTATAACGTGGGCTTTTTCAATTATATCTGCAATTAATCTTGTATCTACGCCACTATTGCCGGTTGCTTTTTCAAGTTGAGCTAGCCCATTGCTAAATAATGGTTCTTTTGCTCCGAGTATTGACTGTAAAAATTTTGACATATTACGTCTTTCTACTTAAAATGGCTTTTCACTTAATGGCATGGCATGTAAAACCGTACCCTTATGTAAAATACCAGCTTTTGCTCCAATTTTAGTAACAACAGATGTCGAATTAGCACTTGCAAAGACAATTGAATCCTTTAAAGATTTTCCAACTGCGTAGTGACTCAAAAAACCAGACCCAAAGGCATCGCCTGCACCCGTTCGATCGATGACCTTAACATCTTCATACATACCAGCACGTACAATGAATTTACCATCACTTGCCATTAGCCCATTTGGACCATCGCTAATTATCGCAACTGGAACATAATTAAGCAGTCGCCTAATCAATTCCTCTAGAGTCTCACCATCAACAATCATCTGTGACTCTTCTTTATTAACTGATAAAACATCAACGTCTTCAAGTAAAGCTTTAAGTTGATCTTTGTGTGCCAACTCGCCCTTTCCTGGATTATAAAATACTTTAATCCCTAACTTTTTTGCCTGGCGAAATATTTTGTCTAAAATATCCATGTTGCCAGCCATACTTGAAACATAAATCCAATCAGCGTTTGAGTCCGCAAGATCAAAATTTTTAATATCATAATGAGTTGAGGCACCTCGGTAAGTCAAAAAAGAACGCTCACCAGTCGAAGCCAATAAAACCACAGAATAACCAGTATGGTGTTTATCTGAATAACTAACTTTTGAAGTATCTACACCTTCTCTATCTAGATCATCTAATACCGCAAGTCCAGCTGGATCGTGCGCAATTGTACCCATAAATTCAGCATCAAGGCCCTGACGAGCAAAAGTTACAGCAGCATTGGTTGCGCCACCACCGGTACTAAAATTAATGTTATTCACATCATTTTTTGAACCAAGTTCAATTTTTAAAAATAATTCATCAGCTGTCTTATCAGCAACCGGTTTAAGTTCTGGACTATGGCTCAAGAATACATCTTGAACAGCAGCGCCGATGGCAAGAATCTTGACCATTAAATCTGAGCCTTACCGGCACTATTAAATGCGCCAATTTTTTCTTCAATAACAACCTGAACAGCTCCGTAAACTTGTGGCATTAACTTATTAACAGCATACTCATTTGGGTTTTCTTGTAACACTCTTTCAAGAGTTGTTCGAAAGGTATATCGTAAATCACTATTAACATTAATTTTACTTACCCCAATCTTCGCTGCATCTTCAAAATAATGAAGTGGCGTATCGCTACCGCCATGCAAACTAATAAATGAATCTGGATTTAGATAATCACGAATACGCTGCAAAAGATCAATATCTAGAATCTTTGGAACTGGATATTTTCCATGCAAATTGCCAATGGCTGCCGCAAAAGTATCAATACCAGTTGCTTCAATAAAGGTCTTTGCTTCTTCTGGCGTACTAAATGTTTTTTTAATCTCTTCATAATCAAAATTCTCTGTAAAAACATCTGATGAACCACCAAAATAGTGAGGTTCACCCTCTACTAGTGCTCCTGTAAATTTTGCATATTCAACAACTTCTTTAGTTGCTGCAATAATTTCCTCATCCGTAGCATCATGTTTGGCCTGGCTAAAATCAATATGAATGAATTCATATCCAGCATCAATTGCTTCCTTGCAATCTTCAACCGTTGGGCTATGATCAAGGTTTATATACATTTCTATACCGTATTCAGCTTTATAATTATCAACCATGTCGCGAATATTTTGCAAACCCATCGACTTAGTTTCACTTTTGCTAAGTTCAACCATTACAGGAGAATTTAACTTTTGAGCAGCACGGGCAATTGCAATCAATGTCTCTTGATTATCAATATTAAATGCGCCAACAGCAAAATGATCTTCACGGCTACGCTTCATTAAACGTCTAGCATTACTAGTATTTTCACGAATCTGTTCAATTGTTAGTCCCATAATGTCCTCCTTTAATATTCGCGGTGATATTGCGCTTTGTTATGAACGAATTTCTCAACTTTATCGGCAATATGGTTACCCGTTAAACCAAAATAATCGAATAATTCAAGTGGTGCGCCACTTTCACCAAATCTATCTTGAATACCAATACGAAGTAATGGAGTTGGTAATTGTTCACTCAAAAGTTCAGACACAGCACCACCAAAACCACCGTTAATTTGGGCTTCTTCGGCCGTAACTACACGACCAGTACGACGTGCACTATCAAGAATTGTGTCATTATCAAGTGGCTTAATTGTTGGCACATGGACAACTTCAGCATTAATACCGCGTTCCGACAAAATATTAGCAGCAACAAGCAATTGATATGTCATAGTGCCAGTGCCCATTAAGCTAACATCATAACCATCACGAACAATATAAGCCTTGCCAATTTCAAATGGAGTTTCTTCAACGCTAATTATTGGTGTTTTTTCACGAGCTAATCGTAAATAACATGGCTTACCATTTTCGGCAATTGCACGGGTAGCTTTTTCAGCTTCAATACTATCACCAGGTACAACAACAACCATATTTGGCAACACTCGCATCAAAGCAATATCTTCCAGCATTTGATGAGTTGCGCCGTCAGGACCAACACTAATTCCGGCATGTGACCCAATAATTTTTACAGGTTGATCGTTTAGACAAACCGTAGTTTTGACTTGCTCCCAGTTTCGCCCTGGGTTAAATGCAGCATAGCTACTTGCAAAAGGAATTTTGCCCGCACGTGCTAGACCGCTGGCAACTGCTACTAAATTTTGTTCAGCGATACCAACTTCAATAAACCTTTCTGGAAAAGCTTCGCGAAATAAGTGGACTTGCGTGCTTTCGGTTAAATCAGCACAAAGCGCCACAATCTTATCATTAGCTTCGCCGGCGGCTTTTAGACCTTTACCAAAACCTAAACGAACTGGTTCTTGTTTGACATCATCATTAAAAATATCTGGGTTAAGTTGATAGTTTAACATTATTTATTATCCCCCAAAGTATTTTTGTCATCAAAAGTCGAAAGTTCTGACATAGCCGCTTTAGCCTGGTCATCATTTGGAGCCACACCGTGCCACTTGCAGTCATATTCCATAAAATCAACACCTTTACCTGGAATTGTTTGAGCAATAATCATAGTTGGGCGATTAGTGACGGCTTTGCCAATTTTTACAGCATCAATAATACTTTCAATGTTGTTTCCATCGATTTCAATCACATGCCAGCCGAATGATTCCCATTTGCCAATCAAATCACCAAGTGGCATAACCTCTTCGGTCGTTCCATCAATTTGAATATTATTTCGATCAACAAAAGCAATTAATTGTGACAATTTATATTTGCCAGCAAACATTGCTGCTTCCCAGACATTACCTTCGTCTAGCTCACCATCACCCATAATTACATAAGCAAAGCGATGTTTACTATCGTCAAGATATTGCAATGAATATGCATAGCCAGCCGCTTGCGATAAACCACAGCCTAAAGGACCACTGGTATTTTCAAGACCAGGTAATTTTGTTCTCTCTGGATGACCTTGTAATCGACTACCTAATTTGCGCAGTGTTAATAATTCTTCTTTTGGAAAATACCCAGCCTCAGCCATTGCAGCATATTGAATCGGTACAGTGTGACCGTTGCTAAGGAAAAATACATCACGATCAGCCCAATCTGGGTTTTTTGGATCAATGTTCATAATATCAAAATATAAGGCTGTTAAAATATCAGCCATACCTAAAGACCCGGCCGTATGGCCACTACCAGCTGCATTTAGCATAGTTATTACATCTTCACGCAGCTCATTTGCCTTATGCTGCAATTGGACTAGAGATAATTTTCCACCCACCCGACTAAATCACTCCCTGCTTATTAATTTCTTTTACTAGTGTAGCATAAACACTAGCAGGATCATCAGCTTTTGCTAAGGCTCCACCAATGTTAAGTACGTTAACTCCGCCTTGTGATAACGTGAATGCATTATCAACACTTATTCCACCATCCCAGCCAATTTCGACATTAGGATTGATAGCTTTTATCAACCGAACTTTTTCAAGTTGCATCAAACTTGCAGTACCGCCATAATGACCTAAATCACCAGAAAATACCAAAACGTGATCAGCAACTTTGATTGCTTCGGCAACAGTTGCAGGTACCGTTTGTTTTAACAGTGCGATACCAGCCTTTATTCCGAATTTTTTAATATTTTGCATAATTGGAATCAAATCGACCCCAGTTTCAGCATGAAATGTAATCAAATTTGGTTTTAAAGAAATTAACTTATCAACGTAATCCATCGGATGCATAACCATAGCGTGAATATCAATCGTCCACTCTCTTGGCCACCATAGCTTCTCTGGGCCAACTAAAAATACAGGCGCAAACTCACCATCGCTAATATCAATATGAACACGCTGGGCAAAGGGCTGAATTCGATCAACAGATTCTTTGTACTGCACATCAGTTTCGACAGTAATACTTGGGGCAATTACACTAGTCATTAGACTTCATCAATCTGCGCATTACGACGCTTAAATCTTACGGCAGTTGCAAAAGGCGTATTTAGCCAAGTCTCCAAAATACCTTCCCAAGCTTTTTCATCATCTTCAAGTATTCTTGCTGGCAAACATAGCATATTGCTATCATTGTCGTTACGTGTCATCTTTGCTTCATAAGCATCCCAAATTACACTGGCCCGAATTCCACGAAATCGGTTAGCCGCCATAGCCATACCTTGACCACCGCCACAGATTAAAATTCCGCGAGGATCATCGTCAACACTACCAATAATTTGCAAAGCAGCGGCTTGGGCAAACTCTGGAAAATCATCATCTGGATCAAGCGTTTGGCCGCCAACATCCTGAACTTCATAACCATGTTTTACAAGATATGCAAAAACTTTTTCTTTTAAATGAAAGCCCTGATGATCGCTGCCAATAAATATCTTCATCCCGCTAGAACTCCTCTGTAAGTTTATAATTACTAGTAATTAACCGTTTTTTACGCATAAATATTTGATGTGAGAAAGTATATTGTAGAGTTCTAATGGGATTCATAGTATAAAGTATAAGCGTTATAGGGGTAGTTATGCAAGCTTGGACTTTGCTCGATCAACTTATCATAAAATACCGTATACTATATATAAACCATGACAAAAGACGAGCTAATTCAATCTGCCAAGTCATATTACGACGACGAACAGGTCGCCGATCTTGAACGCGCTATTGACCTTGCCACTGAGGCACATTCTAAACAAAAAAGAGCTAGTGGCGAACCATACATTATTCATCCACTTGCAGTTGCTAATACTTTAATTTTATGGGGTATGGACATCGATACAATATTAGCCGGAATCTTGCATGACACAGTCGAAGACACCGAAATCACACTTGAAAAGATTAAGGAGTTATTTGGCGATGATGTTGCCTTTTTAGTTGACGGAGTTACCAAATTTTCCAAAGCACGTGCTGGTATGCATGATCTATCTGAATATTTACCAAAAACAAAAGATAACTTATCAAAATTACTTATAGCAGTTGGCCATGATATTCGGGTAATTATTATTAAACTTGCCGACAGACTACATAACCTATCAACACTGCAATATATGCCCAAAGAAAAACAAATTAAGATTGCTCGTGAGTCACTCGAAGTTTTTGGACCAATGGCCGACCGACTAGGAATGGGTCGCGTCAGAATGCAAATAGAAGAACTGGCTTTTAGCTATCTTGATCCTGCCGAATTTAAAAGATTACAAATATTAATGAAAAAGCGTCTTGGCAAAAGCACCCGTAAACTTGGCCAAATCCGTATTGATGTTGAGGCCGAACTTAAACGACAAAATATTCAGGGTGATATCAATGGCCGCGTTAAAAGTATTTACAGTCTTTATAAAAAATTAGCCAAAGTAAACGGCAATATTGATGACATTTATGACTTAATGGCACTCCGAATTGTTGTTAATAAAAAAGAAGATTGTTATCTTGTACTTGGTATTCTTCATACTATGTATAAACCAATGATTAGCCGTATTAAAGATTATATTGCTACGCCTAAACCAAATGGCTACCAAAGTTTACATACAACAGTTATGACTCCCAATAAACAGATTGTTGAATTTCAAATTCGTACTAACGAAATGCATGATTATGCCGAGCGAGGACTTGCTGCCAGTTTTCATTACCACGATCAAAAATCATCAAAAGATTATATTAAAAAACGCAAAAGTTCAGAATTACCAAATAATATGAAGTGGATCCCACAATTACAAGAAGTGGTTGAAAAAATGCAAAAGGGCGAAGATATATCGCGGGACCAATTAAATATTGATTTGTTTGGCAACCGTATTTTTGTTCATTCACCAAAAGGTGATATTTATGATTTACCAGAAGGTGCATTGCCCCTCGATTTTGCATACTTGGTGCACAGTGGAATCGCTGAACATGCCTACAGCTTCCGCGTCAATGGTAAAATGCATCCATTCGATAAACCACTCCAAAACGGAGATATTGTTGAAGTTGTAACAAAGACATTATCCCGTCCAAAACAAGCTTGGAAAGAATTAGTTACGACTACCCATGCCCGCAACAAATTACGTAGCCAGTTAAAAAAACTTGGACTTATTGAAATACTTACTAACGCCGCCAGTATTATTCGGCGGAAAAATAAAAAATAAATGAGCTTAATCGTTGCTATTTCTGAGGTAAAAGATAGCAGTATGGCCTTTCGCCAAGGTAATATAACAGATGATATTTTAGCCAATCGTTTGACTTTCTTATCAAAGAATGATATAATATTAAGCAATACTACTCGCATAGGTGTCACTTACGACGGCGATAATTACTGTCGCTATATCGAAATTAATGAAGACCAAAAAGGCAAAGGCATGCAAGATTTTGATGCCCCAACTGCCGATGCTATCGTTACGCGTAATTTAAACAATGCTCTATTTTTACCACTTGGCGACTGCATTGGTGCTGTTATTTTTGACCCGTCAAAACAGATCTTTATGATGACACACCTCGGACGACACAGTATCGAACAAAATGGTGGCTATAAATCAGTTCGGTTTTTGGTTGATAATTATAAATGCGACCCTAGTGAACTATTAGTATGGCTTAGCCCATCACCAGGACAAGAAAGCTATCCAGTTTACGCCTTTAATAATCGCTCCTTAAAAGATATTGCGTTTGAACAATTATTTTCAGCTGGAATTATTAAAGAAAATATTACCGATAACCCAGCCGACACCGCCAAAGATTCACGCTATTTTTCTTATAGCGAATTTTTGAAAGGAAATACGACCATTAACGGTCGCTATGCAATGGTTGCCATGATGAAAGAATAGCCACAATTCGTGGCTATTCTTTTACTTAATAACTAAATACTATTTATTATTCCAGCGTTCAACGGCTTTATTTATAATGTCTTTAGCTTCTTCAATGCCACCCCAGCCTTTAACAGTTGTTGAGCCTGGTTTTTTTAGATCTTTGTAATGGCTAAAGTGATGAGCAATTTGATCAATCTTGCGTTGTGGCAAATCAGCTAGCGAATTAATCGCATTGCCAGTGTTTCGGTCGTCAGCAGGAACAGCGACGATCTTATCATCAACTTCCCCATCATCTTCAAAAATCATAACACCAATATACTTAGCTTCAACAACAATTCCAGTTGGCAAAGGTTCATTAGTAATTAGTAAAACATCCAATTCATCACCATCTTCATCAAGTGTTTGTGGAATAAAACCGTAATTTGTAGGCTTTGCAAAAATCTTTGGGTCAACACGGTCAAGTACCATTACACCCAAATTTCGCTTCCACTCAATTTTGTGGCTGCTGCCTTCTGGAATTTCAACAACTACATTAACCTTGCCATCATTAATATCGCCAGGTGTAATTATTTGGTTAAAATCTGCCATTTATATTATCTCCTTAAATTTTGTAATTAACTGATTAGTATTATAACACGTGTTAATCTGAATTAATTTCACATATGGTTGAGGAAAACATATAATTATTGTATTATATGCTCAGTTGATATTATATAACCAATTGCACCATAGAAAGAAAAATATGAACGAAAATAATGAACTCCTTGACAAACCAAAAGAGATATCAAAAGCAGAGATGCAAACTACTTGGGAAAATAATTTTGACGCTAATAATTGTCCGGAGGCTATTGTATTTGAAATAACAAACCGTTGCCCAAATCATTGTGCACATTGTTATGCCAACCTATCAATTGGCAAAAATACCACAGATATTTCTCCCACAGTGTTTAATAATTGGCTAGACGTAATTTCGGAAAATGATAATAAGCCTAATCAAATTTGGTTATGTGGTGGCGAACCTACTGAAAACCCAAATCTTGAGCAATATCTTAAGACTACAAGAGAACATGGGTTTCAGCCAATGATAGTTACAACTGGCGAAAACTTAGCCGATTTGGACTATTGTAAAAGAATCGTACCTGAAGCCGACGAAATTGATGTCACTATAAGAGGCTTTGGACCAATGCATGATCTTATGAGGCTTCCCGCCGATGATAACATATTTAAGTCTTCACTATTGATAGATAAACAATCTAATAATCAAGTTAAATACGCCCTAGACGAAGCACTTGAAAAAACTAGTTCATATGAGCATTTTTCAAAAACAATAGATGGACTAAAAAACATAGCTAAAGTCGCATTTGAGACAAACTCTGGTACAAAAATAGGTTTAAATGTTGATATTCAAGCCGCAGCTGACCTAACTCAAATTATCGAATTAATGAACTTATATAATGTGCCTGTTGAAAGTATTATTTTACAAGTACAAACATTTTCAGAAACAAACTCACATCTTGCAGACATTGTTCCAAATATATGGAGAAAGCCAACGGCTGACATTATTGAAAAATATATTAATCAAGCAAACTATTTAATTGATAGCGAAAAATTCATTGGCAAAATTGAGATTATTGATCAATTACCGTCTAGTATCATCGATGAGTTAACTGCAAAAGGCGTTAATTTGACAGATTATTACAACCCAGTTGCAACACCCGCAATTAGTCCAGATGGTAAGATAAGACAAAATGTCGTAAAAGAAATGGAAAAATAGTTATATGATAGAAATTAGCTCAAAATCAAAAAAAATAATTGAAGAAAATCCAGTTGCTTTTGCTACTGTTGATGGGTTTGGTAATCCAAACGTAATTGGTGTTGCTTTTACAAAGGTAGTATCGACAAGCCAAATGATTATTACTGATAATTTTATGAAGCAAACAAAAGAAAACATTAAACTAAATTCAAATGTTTGCTTAGCAGTTTGGGATAAAGATTGGAATGGTTATAAATTAATTGGCAATGCCGAATATTTTACAGATGGAAAATGGAAAATTTTTGTTGAACAATTACCAGAAAACAAGGGCCTTGCAGCAAAAGGCGCAATACTTGTAACCATTACAGATATAACAAAACTTGGATAATCTTTTATTTATCAAGCTCGTCTAGGTATTCACGAATACTAAGCGCAGCGGTAGCGCCTTCGCCAACAGCACTTGCAATTTGCATTGTTGCTCCGCTACGAACATCACCACTGGCAAAAATACCAGGAATATTTGTCTGTAAATTCAAATCAGTTTTAATAAAACCAAGTTCATCAAGTTCGACGCCGCTTCCGGTCAAAAATGCCGTATTTGGTCGAAGGCCGGCAAACACAAATACACCATCAGTCTCAATTAGTTCTTCTTTTCCGTCTATAGTAACTCGAACAGAAGTAACTTTTCCGTCAGTTGCTACAATCTCATCAGTTACTGATCCAATATGAACAGTAATCTTGCCTTCCTCAACGAATTTTTGTAAATCATTTTGCAAAATTTCGCTAGCTTTTACAGTGCTGCGCACGATTAAATCAATATGACTTGCGAAACGTGTCAAAAATATAGCTTCCTGGACAGCTGAATTACCACCACCAATTACTGCGATTCGCCTACCGCGATAAAAAGCACCATCACAGGTCGCGCAGTAATGGACACCTTTGCCATAATATTCAGCTTCACCCGGTACTAATAATTTGTTATTGGCACTACCAGTTGCAATCAAAATCGTCCTGGCTTTCATCTCAACGCCATCAACTGTAACAATTTTAATATCACCTTCATCGCGAATTGAGCTAATATCGCCAACTTCAATAATTGCACCGAACCTTTCGGCTTGTTTTTTTAGGCGATCAGCTAAATCCAAACCATCAATTCCATCAGGAAACCCAGGATAGTTATCAATTTTATCAGTGATTGCAGCTAGTCCGCCGACAACAGCTTTTTCATATAAAACTGTACTAATATATTCACGAGTTGTATATATCGCCGCCGATAAAGAACTTGGGCCGGCACCGATCATAATCACATCTTGAATTTTATCAGTCATTTAGCAAACCCTCCAATTAAATTATGAGCTTTGTGATGCGTAATATTCCAATAAAGCAGCTGGTACAGTAACTTCGGTAACTTTTGGAATTATCATAACAATAAACTTCAAAGGAGTGTTAGCAGGAATATTATCACCACTACCAGTTGCTCCATAGGCCATATCAGATGGAATAGTAAGCTCTCTAACGCCACCAAACTTCATACCAATGATGCCTTCATTCCAGCCAGTAATCATGCTACCACCAGCTAATGGAGACTTCAGCGCGCCGTCGGCAATTGATTGATCAAAGATAACTCCCTTTGGATTCCAGCCGATATAATAAGCACTGTATTCAGATGTTGCAGTTATTTCTGCGCCATCACCAACTTTTAAGTCAGTTTTAGTAAGTTCCGTTACGCTAGCTGCATCAAAAACCGCTGGTATTGTAGAATACTGACTAAAATCAGTGTAATATTTAGCCGATAACTCTTTTGCTTGTGCTGCAACGGCAGTTTGATATTCGGTGTATGCAGCTTGATATCTAGCCTGATCATTAGCTTGATTGTTTACACTTAGTCCCATAATCAAAAATGAGCCTAATGTTCCAACAACCATTACAATTGCAATAATCCATATACCAATGCGTTGCGATTTTGGTGTCGCCATAAAATTAATCCCCTCTTTAGCAGTTTTCTATAGATTACATTATACCAAATATCGATATGATATTAAATGACGGTAGCGTTTGTGGCGACAATAACAGATGAGATAATCGTATTAATATAACCAGTTACTTCTTCACTAGTAAGTGTATAATCAGAACTCACCAAATTAACACGAATGGTAATATTTTTAGCATCATTAACTTCTGGTTGATAAATATCTACTGGCAAGATACTAGAGTTTATTGATACATCTTTTAGTGCAACGCTGGCTGTATCAACTATTTGTCTAAATGTAATATCTTTTGAAACTTTAAAACAAATATCTCGATCAGTTGATGGATAGCGACTAATCGGCACATAGTTATTGCCAGTATTCCTTACTGCATCAAAGAGTAAACGAGTGTTAATTTCAAACCCTGCCGTATTATCTGGCAATTTAAATCCTTTAATTACTGATTTTTTGAATTCACCAACCAAACCAATCACCTTTGCACCCTTTGGTGATACTACAGCGGTTCGACGGCCTTCAAATGGTGCAGATAATGGGCCTTCCGACTCATCTCCTAATATTTCATATTCCATTTTAACACCTAGTGATTCACATAAATAATCAAACATTCGTTTAGCTTTATAATATTGGCTATCCGTCTGCTTTTCTTTATTGGTAATTACCAATGCCAACATATCAGTTTCAACAGGTACACCTTCTAAATCTAGGCCACTAGCTTTTTTATGGGTTTTATTTAACTCAAATATAGCAAAACTATCAAAGCCTTGTTTAATATTTGGATGTACTAAATCTAACAAACATGGCGACAAAGTTTGTCGATAGTACTGCAAGCTTGGACTAATTGAATTTACAATTCTATACGAGTTTGACACATCTTGGGCTGATTTTTTTATAATGTCGCCGTGCACAAAGCTATATGCTAAAACTTCGTTAGCACCAGCTCGAACTAAAATTTCACGAATTTTATTACGGAAAGTATCAAAATCAACTGGACGAACAGCAGTAAAATCGCGCATTGGCAAAGTTAATTTAATACTATCAAATCCATTCAAACGACCAATTTCTTCGGCAATATCTTCAATGATATGAATATCAGCGCGCCAATATGGTGCAGTTATTAATAAAACACCATTTTCAGACTGCTCTATTTTGAATTCAACATTTTCCAAAGTATTAATAATCTCTTCAATATTGAAACTACTACCTAAAATTCCATTAATAGTTTCTGCGGTAATTTCAAGTGTTATTTGGTCTTTTTTGCCAGGATAAGCTTCGGCTATTTCGCTAACACATTTAGCACCAGACCATTTTTCCATTAAATGAGTGGCGGCAAGTAGCACTGGCGCAGCTAGTTCGGCGGGTTGACCTTTTGTAAAGCGAGTAATCGCCTCACTAAAAATTCCATGACGCATTTGCGTAGCTCGTAATTTATAAAGGTTAAAAGTAGCACTCTCAATGATAATTCTTTGCGTATTTTCATCGATTGCAGTATTTGCACCACCCATTGCACCAGCTAGGCCAATCGCTGTTTCGCCAGCCGCAATTACAATATCATCTGGCGTTAATTCAATAACTTTTCCATCCAATAATTCCAATGTTTCTTTGTTTCTACCGGCACGAACATGAATATCGGCCTGGCCACCGCTAACGGCAACTAATTTATCGTAATCAAAAGCATGCAAAGGTTGCCCAGTTACCATCATCAGGTAGTTAGTGACATCTACTATGGCATTAATCGGCCTAACGCCAACCCTAGCTAAATATGTTTGAACCTGAAGTGGTGATTGTTTTTTACTATCAGCACCAGCCATAACAATAGCTTGATAACGATCAGATAAACTTGCATCATCAATGACAGCGCTTAAAGTGGCTGCTTCGGTAAAATCATTATTTAATTTTGCATCAGTTTGCATCAACCAATCAGGTGTCACAAACTTAGTTCCCTGGATTGCCGCAACTTCACGCGCAAAACCAACAATACCAAAACAATCTGGTCGGTGTGTTAGTGATTTATTTTCAATATCTAGTAAATAATCGTTAAGTTCATAGGCATCGGCAAATAAAGTGCCCGGTGCTACCTCGTTATCGAGTTCTAAAATACCGTCATGTTCATCAAATAAATCAAGTTCACGAGCACTAGCAATCATACCATTGCTTGTAACACCGCGGAGTTGACGAACACCTAAAATAAATGGCTCAGGTTGGCCAAAAGTATTTGGAACAATAGATTCCGGAGGCAACCAAACTACCATTTGTCCAGTTTTTATATTTGGAGCACCACAGACTACTTGAATCATTCCAGCTTCGTCACGCTCAATATTTTGAGTAAAGCCGCCATCGTCAATCTTTGTGACACTTAAGTGATCTGAGCCTTCTAGTTTGCCGGCTTCAACCACTTTAACGACTAAAGCATTCTTATATTTAGCCCCAAAATCAATAGCTTCTTCAATCTCAACTAGCCTGGCGCCAATTAATGTTGCCAATTCTTCGACCGGCATATCAATATTTGTAAATTTTTTTAACCAATTTAGTGAAATAATCATAAAAACTTCCTCAAAAATGTTAATTTTCCAGATTCAAAATGTCGTAGGTCTTCAATACCATATTTCAACATCACTAAACGCTCAATTCCACCGCCCCAAGCAAAGCCGCGATATTTAGCAGGATCGATCCCGGCTGATTTTAAAACATTTGGATGGATCATTCCGCAACCTAACATTTCAAGCCATTCACCAGGTTTACCACCTAGAGTAGCAGGTTTTTCAATTGCAAATTCAAGTCCAGGTTCGACAAATGGAAAATAAGCTGGTTGAGTTTTGATTTTAAGTTTTTGGCCATAATAAACTTCAAAAAAGCTACGCAAAGTGCCAAGCATTTGACCCAAGGTGGCATCGCTACTTACAAATACGCCTTCACATTGATAAAAAGTATGTTCGTGTGTTGCGTCGACGTCTTCATTACGAAAAACTCTTCCATAACTAACGGCTGCAATTTGACCGCCAGCTTCTAACTTTGCACGACCATCTATTAGGATTCTATTTTGCATCGTTGAAGTATGCGCAGGTGGAATAAATCCCTCTTCGGTACGAAATGTATCATAACCATCGCGCGCTGGATGATTTTCAGGAAAGTTAAGTGTTCCAAACATATGGTTATCGTCATCAATTTGTCGAGATTCAATTGCCTCAAATCCCATTCTTGTAAAGATATCAATAACGTTTTCAATTTCACGAGTTAATGGATGACGCGTTCCCTTTTCGGTAGGTAAAAAGGTTGGACAAACTGAATTAACGCCCCAAGGCGCCGTAACATCAATGGATTCAACTTCAAAATCTTCAAGCGTAGCTTCACGGGAAGAAACAGCAGACTCAAGTGATAGCCTTAATTCATTTAAACTCTTACCGTAAGCAGCACGTTCTTCAACTGCTAAAGTTGCAATTACACCGTAAAGTTTTTTTAATTCAGGTAATTTTAATACGTCTCGAGGAGAGTTACTTGACTCAATTAACTCTAGAAAATTGTTACGAACGTCATCAATATTCTGCATAATTATTTATTATTATACGCTAAAGCACCCTTAACGCGCCATACTTAGTATCATTAACCAAACAGTAATTCCAATAGCAATCACCACGAGGGCAATCCAGATCCATGCCAAACTGGTTGTTTTTTTCGTTCCTTCAATATAACGTGAATCTTCAACACCATCAGGCATGTCAGCTAGTTCAGCTCGTTTTTTTGCCTTATCTTGCAAATCAGTTGCAAGTTTTTTTTGTAATTCAGTACGTTCCTCGTCTTGTCGAATAAATAATGCCATAAAATAATTATACCACTCATGTTTCTTTAAGTTACGTTGTGATATAATATGCCCATATTTCATTAAAGGAGGACAGTATTAATATGGCAACTAAAAAAGCCACTTCGTCTACAAAAAAGACGACGACAATCGCTAAAGTATCAAGCACAAACAAACCAGTCGCACTTGCAAAAAAAGTAAGCGAATCATTTAAAAGTACACCAGTAGTCGGCGCATTTATCGCTGAATTTATTGGAACATTTTTATTCGTTCTTGCATTCTTCCAAATGCAAAGCAGTCCACTATTTGTCACCTTTGCAGTAGTCGGTATCTTCTTGATGCTTGGCGGCGCAGCAGGCGTACATCTTAACCCAGCAGTCACAATTGGCGCATGGGTAACACGCAAAATTAATTCAGTAAAAGCAATCGGTTATATCGTAGCTCAAGCCCTTGGTGGCACAGCTGCTTGGCTGGTTCTTACGGCCTTCCTAAATGGTTCTGGTGCAGGCACAACTGGAACATCACTATTCCACGCTGCAACAATCACACCAGGAAAAGAATGGTACGTTCTTTTTGCTGAATTAATCGGTGTAGCTGTCATTGCCTTTGGTTTTGCAGTCGCCCTAAAGCAAAAACGCGAAAAAACAGCTGCTGCATTTACAGCAGGGCTAGCAGTATTAGTCGGACTTTACATAGCTATGTCACTTACAACAGTATTACTAACTGAATCATATACAGCTTTGTCATTCTTAAACCCAGTATTTGCATTCGTTGCAAACGGTTTATCATGGAATATTTGGCCAATTGCAATTTATATCCTAGTACCAGTTCTCGGTGGCATCATCGGATTCGGGCTACAAGATATCCTAAGCTCACAAACTGCTGATGTTTGTGACTGTGATTGTGACTGTAAATAATAGTTAATCAAATTAACTTACTAAATACCCCGCATAAACAGCGGGGTATTTTTAATACAAAAGATTAATTTATAACTTGAACCGTGCGGGTCCTGTCGCTCGGTCCACCCCTAGCCACGAAACGGATTACCGTTGTCGAGTCTGGGTGTTGCCCCGCCTCGCACCACCCGTGATTGCTGTATAAATCATCTATACTATTTGCCGTAAGAAGTTAATCTCTCAAATCTTTTCAAAACACGTCAACTATCATTACTTTATAGCAAACAGACTGTGCGAAGCAGCCGAACGCCACGTGCTGGCCTGACAAGGCCACACGTAGAGTGTGCTGTTGGTATAAACGTAATGAGAGTGGACGATAGAAAAAGAGATAATTTACAAAACTAAATGAGACCGTTATTCATCAATCTGCGGTTTATCAAGCAGTAACGGATCAACGCCAGCGTCAGTACCAGCGATTTTAATAACATCCTTATCAACCTTGCCAAGTTCTTTATGAGCACTATTGTAATGACCGACAGTCTGTCCAAGAGATTTACCAAGCTTATTCATAAACTCATCAAACCGTCCTATATGCTGCCCTAATTGGCCGACACGAATCTGAATATCTTTAGCCTGTTCTTCAATCTGAAGGCTGCGTAGGCCCTGCAAAACCGTCTGAAGGTATGCCATAAAACTAGTTGGGCTAACTATAATTACTTTTTTATCCCTAAAGGCATATTCTATTAAATCTCTGGCACTTGAACCAGTTCCAACATCCCCAATAAGTAAATCATAATAAAGCGATTCACTTGGAATAAACATAAATGCAAAATCCATCGTTTTTTCACTTGGGCGAATATATTTACTAGTTTCATCAATACGGTTCTTCAGATCAGTACGAACTTTTGCCAAAAGCTTTTCGCGTTCAGGTTTGCTATTCTCGCCCACCATTCGATTATAATTTTCCAAACTAAACTTACTGTCAATTGGCAATATTTGACCTTTATCCAAAAAAACAACCGCATCGACAATTTCACCATCTGCAAATTTATACTGCATTTGGTAATTTTTTGATGGCAAAATATTATCAAGCACCGATTCCAAATAATACTCACCAAAAACACCACGTTGTTTTGGATTTTGTAATACATTTTGCAAAGTCTTAAGTTCGTCGGCTACGTCAACCACACGACGATTAGTTTCGTCTAATTTAGCTAATCTTTGAGTGACATCAGATACCAATTTTGCACTTTCACTCAACTGTTTTTGCATTGAACTCTGCATAGATGCATTATTTAAATCAAGTTTAGTACCAACGGTTTGTTGCAAATTATTTATACCACGAGATAATTCAGTCACATCACTTTTCAATAATTCAACTGCACTAGTATTTTTTAAATCTTTCAATCGATTATTCAAAATAAATAATATTGCACCAAAACCAATAACCACGACAATAAGCGCACCAAATATAATTGTTTGTTCCATAAGCACAATTATAACACTTTTAAACTAGTCAAAGTAAACACATATTTTCAATCAACGGCCAAATAAATAAGTCATCGAAATGAATTATATTGTAATAATAATACGAATTAAGGCAATTGTTATTAGAATAAAGACAAACACAACAATAAGGCTTCGGCAACGAGCTATCCATGAAAATAAAGCATAAGCCAATCCATATAGCAAAACTTCCCAGATTATTATTTCAAACCAACCAATTCCGGCAGATAAAGAAGCTAACCCCCACAAAGCGGCCCCACTTGCAATAGATACGATTAATGGTTGCGCCATATTAAGCTTTATCATTACAATAATGCCAATAATCGCCACTAATATCGTTGTAATATTACCAGATATGGCCAGAGTCTGAGAGCAAGTTAATGAATATTGTGATAATTGACAAAATAATTGAGTAATAATATATTTTTCAATTAAAGCCGTTAAGCCCCAATACGCAAATCCAAGGATTAAACCTAATAAAACAATTTTCCAAATTGATTGAGACATGCCAATTGACTGAGTTTCGGTTTCAGTTTCAATCTTGACGATTTTTGCCATTTCGAACCTCCGTATAATTAATCATATTATACGTTATTTTTGCAGCTTAGACAAACAATTATTAATCTAAGGCTTTTTATATTGAATAAAATACCAAACAGCACCGATTGTCGCGATAATAACACCACCAATAACATCAGCAGGCGTATGGACTAATGCCAAGACCCTGCCAATACAAACAGTAATTGTTAATACTGCCATTATTATGGTAATTACTTTTTGCTTTGTTTCAAACCAAACAGCCAAAGTTAGCGCCGAAATAAGCAAGGTGTGATCTGATGGAAAACCAGGATTATTTAAAAATGAAGCTCCCGCAACAGTCCCGAGCAGTTCAAAAGGGCGCATTTCGGAAGGTTGGTAAATCATGCTAATAATCTTGGCAATCAAGTATGCCGTCAAACCGGCCATTATTAATATCGAATACGATTTTAATTTACGATTATTTGGGATTTTAAAGATTAATGCATATGAACCCAAAAGGATTATCGGTATCATAGCCCAATCTGCAAAAATTTTTATCACTAACTCAGACGTCATGATTTATTATGGCCTTAAAGTACCGGCAAAAACCTGCCATGCCAACAATGATTTTGCAACCAAACTTAATACTATATAAGCTAATTCGCCATACATATAATTTTTCCAGTTGCCAATTTTCTTATATTGCAAAACCATATTAATAGCAAAACAGTTAAAGAATAAAAAGATTGACACAAAAATCCAATAAACAAACGTTGGAGCCGCACTACCATTACTTGCTGCAATCCAAAAATAGAAAGCAATTACCGCCCAAGGAACCGCACCAGCTACGCAACCGATTACATAACTCAACCAATTTGTCTTTTTAGTAGTTTGATTGTGGACTTCCATAACGAGTCCCATGAGGTTCATTACCGAAGTAAGTGCAAAGATCATAATCAAACTCATCAAGTCATAGACACCCACTAATAGGGCTATAGATATCATCATGATACTTGCAGACAATGAATATTCAATCCAGCGAGCTTTATTTATTCCGTGAGCTAGCCCGTCATTGTATTTTTTATTATAAACTGTAGCAATAATAAAATGGGCTGCAGATGACATAAAGAAAAATACTGCAATTAACATTGGCAATGAAAGGTCAAATAGTACTTTCGTCGTCGGCTCTAGACTTTGAGTAGCTTTATTAAATTCGAGATAACTGCCATTAATTGGTAAAGTAAAAACCTTACTTAATATTAAAACTGCAACGCCCTGTATAAAATGCAACACCCCCATTAACAAGTTAAACTTTTTTAAACTATAATTCGAAATTATTTTACTCATTTCAGAACAACCTCCAATTAATAACGTTCAATAACAAACGATGACACACCAATTTTACAATTAACTGTTATTTTATTTTTTGATTTAGCATAATCAGATGATTCGTACTTACCTTCACTTATCTCACTTAAATCAGATAGCTGCTTTGAAGATAAACCACCTTCAAATTGTAGCTGAACGCCACTATCCTTTGGAACCTGCAATACGATAGAACTCGCACCTGAGTCTATACTGACTGCAACTGCACTTTCAAGACTGCCTAGCTTAACGTTTATGTCACTAGCACCTGCGTCAATATTAATTTCACGTAGTTTTGATTTTGACATATCTATTTCGGTATCCGATGCACCAATATTCACATTAAGGCTTAGCGGTAAGTTACGGGTAACGTCAACATCCAAAGAGTTCTTCATTCCACCTCTCCACCAACGATTGCTCGTCTCTGTAGACAATGTAACTTGTTGAGTTTCGCCACTAATTAACGAATTGTCTTCCAAAGATACAATATCGCTTGTAAGTTTTGCTTTTAAAATAGAGTTCTGATCAGAAGTACCAATTGTTAATTTAGTTGCACCAACTTCAACGGTGACATCTGCTTGTTTCACAACATCAGAAACTTTATTAACAGTAACGTCACGAGTTAAAATTGGAGAATTAAAAGATGTCCCATAAATCGCTACCCATGCAACTAATCCCAAAATAGCTAAAACAAAAAATGTAACAACAATGCGCCAAATCATATTACGAAATGATAAAACAGATAACCCAGCTGCAATTACAGCCAAAGGCCAAAGTTGCCACAAATTATTCCAGTTTACACTAATCAAGCCAAAATTATCGGCTAAAAGCAAACCACCAACTAAAATCAATAACAAACCCCAAAATATTTTACCAATATGCCAGCTGTTTACTTTGCGGTTGCTATTTTTTTTTGCATTTATAGGCTCAGATTCCATCGTTGAGTCTTTTTCGTCAAGGTCCACTACCATAAGATTAATTCCTCCTTCTAACAATGACCAAAAAGCCGACGATAATTAGCAGTACTGGCCATATTAAACTCCACTTCAAATCAAACCACTGTGGCAAAAATTGTTCTAATAATAGCCACACGCCAAGAACTAACAAAAATATACCGAAATAGTTTCTAGCCCGATTAGCGGCACCATTTTCCATTAAATCTTGGCCAAGTTTTTGTACTTTTTGGCCAACCGTTTCGCCATTTTCAGAACTTTTAGCACTTGAATTTTTTTGCTCGTCCTCATCTTCAGATACAGGCAATATTACTGCCATAATAATATAAATTAATATCATTGTTCCGGCAGTAATAAAAGCAGAAAGGACAAATATAAGCCTAATTAGCGTGACATCAATATTGAAATAATCTCCTAGTCCAGCACATACACCGGCTATCTTCCCCTGTTTAGGCAACCTATATAAAGATTTTGTTGTATTTGACATATATTATCCTTTTATTAATTTAGCAGTTCTTCACTTGCAGACATAAACACTGTACTAATCTTACCATCACAATCAAATAAGAAAGCAATAACTTTACCATCAGCAGATTTTCCAACCGTATCTATAGTTGTAAAATATTTGCCATAACCACCTTTGCCATAAGAACTTAAGATCGAAGCAGATAGCAAAAAGTCCCAAGGCGCTTTTGCTCCAGATATAAAGCTCGTAATGTCAGAGACAGCCTGTGTTGGAGTCTGAGATCCGTAAGCTTCAGTTGCAGCTAAGATAACAGTTACATCCGTCGCCATATAACCTTCCAATGCCGCTGTGTTGCCAGAAGTTATTGAAGCTTTAATATTTTCAATCGTTGCCGTACCTGGAGCTACTGGCGTACAAGCCACAATATCATCACAATAGGTGGCTTTTGATTCCGTATCAGCAACAGCACCAGCCAACTGACTTTTCAAACTAGCTATCTCATTATTTAAAGAAACAACCTGTGCACTTTGAGTTTTTTCCAAATCACTAGCAACTTTAGCTCGCCACAAATAAGTTGCACCAGCTGCAGCTGCCATCAACATTAGAGTCAATAACACAAAAAAGATTGACTTGGCTATTGATCCTTTTTTAACAGGTTTATTAACCGGTGTTTCAATAATTGGAGCTATCGGTTGAGCTGTAGGTTCCGCTTCTATTGGTTTTACTGGCTCCACTATCGTGGAGGGCTCAGGTATAGCTGAGTTATCCTCATCAGGCCGTTCTACGATTTCTATGTCTTCTTCGACTTCCTCAATTGGTGTTGCATCGTCATCCATAGCTGTTTACCTCCTATAATAATTTAAGTATAACATAAGCAATTATTTAATTTCGGCCAATACAATCGTATAATTTTTCCCGTAATGTTTTGCACATTTTGGACAGGTTGTATAAAAGAGATAGACCTTATCAATATCGCAACCCTCTTCTTCCGCAAACTTATAAATAGCAGTATGCCACTTGCCAGCATCCTGATATGGTCCTTCAAAAACCATAGATAAATATGTACCGTCTAGGGTAACATTGTCCGCACCTTCTATTGGTCTATTGACGGCATATAATTGCTCGGCTTTCCATGGTGACAAATCACTACTTAATATCATTCCCTGCTCCATTGGCAAACCAGCATTAGCGGCTTCAACGGTTTTGTTTAGTTTTTGCATTATATTTGCCATATTTAAAGGCATATACATTAAACTTTTTGTGTACATTCGAATAAAGTATCTGTTTTCAAATACTATCCTTTTTTTATCCCAGTCTTTTGTGTTTGGAACTGGGCAGCAACCAGTCTCATTTTTGTCCGTATAAGTATTCGGTAAAATCATACTATGATACCTCCTTATATCTTAAATTATATACTTTTTTTAAAATAATTACAGCGTAGGCGGTTACTGTTAGCCACGCGCTTAGTGGCATTATTGATTGCTAATCTCTTTAGCAATCAATAATGAAATTGTTATTTAATGGAGGACCAAAATATGAGCACTCCGTACGAACAACCAACTATAAATATACCCATAAATGGGCAGAGCATAAATATAAAGCAAACAAAACAAAAATGGAGCTTAAAAAAGAAAATTGTAGTATTTGCCGGTATCGCCGTAGCTTTTATTGCGACCATATTGGTAGTCGCATTAGTCGCTACAGATGCACCCTTAAAAATTAGCGACCAATTTATTGCAGACATAAAAGACAATAATGCATCTGACGCATATGATTTAATGTCTTCAGAAGCCCAAGCTGCCACCAGCTCACAGGATTTTGCCACCATAGTCGATCAACTTGGACCAATTCTAACCGGTAGTCCAAAAAATATCAGCAGAGAAGCTAGTGCCGAAACCGGAAGTAACCCTAGTGCCAAAATTGTCTACGAAGTCGAAGGCAGCGATAGCTACACGCATGTTTTAACTATTAGCTTAGTACAAATTGATGGCAACTGGAAAATACTTAACTTCGAAAGTTCTAAAAAGTAAGATTAATTTAGTAGTTCTGATTCAATTGAATAATCACTAGGTTTATCAACCGCTTTATCTTGATTGTATCCAGAAAAAGTAATCGTACCAGTTACATCACCACTTGATGTTGTTCCTTTGTATTCAATCTTGATAATTTGTTTTGTATTAATATTTACCCAAACGGTCATTGATGTTATTTCACTGTCGCTGCTATCATCTGATTTGAAATAGCTAACATATCCAGACAACGCTTTCGCCATCTTTTTATATTGGTCTTTATCATAAGTTAGCAAATATTTGTAAGCGGTTACGCCGGCAGTATCAACTTTTGAGCTTTCCTCAATCGTATAAAAACTATCATCACTTAACATCGTAAGCATATTTTTTCGTTGAGCATCGGTTAAATTAGCAAAAGGGGTCGGCAAAATATTAACTGTTGAACTAATTGGTGTACTGGCCATAGCTGCAAATTGATCATTATCTCTAACTTTTATCCAATTATTCTTTAGTTTTGATTCAATAGTGGTAAAGCTAGACGATATTGTTGCATCCGATGAGGAGATTTCGCTATATTTAACAAAGCTGCTATCACCCACCTTAATAACATCTCCACTAATCGTCATTGGTGAGCTGGCATTTGCAATATTTAGAGTAAAGCTACCCTTAGCTAACAGTTCTGTGCTACTTTTCATATTTACAAACAATTTTGAACTAATTTCGGCTGATCCACTTTCGGCGCTAATCATCGTAAGTTTTTGGTCAATTGTAACTGATTTGGTTCCAAGCATCTTCTCGTTCATATCTTTAAAAACAGTTGCAGCGCTGGGACTTCCGAATACCACCAATAGGCCAATTATAATGACAATTAACCCAATAATTCCGGTAATTACATATTTTTTATTCTTTTTTATCTGATTCACAAAAGGCACTTTTGTGTTTAACGTTTCGATTGGTTCCGAGTTTGACTCTGTAGTAATATCTTCCAAGACCATGGCAAATCTCCCAAGATTAATTAATTTTATAATATCATTATTTCAAAAAAATGCACGTAATTATAATATTAAATGACTATTAGTTTTGGTTATTCAGATAATCATCAATTAGTTTTATATCAGCCATATCTTTTGGACGACCTAACAATGATTTCCACTTACGAACTTCACCAAGCGATGAAAAAACAACCTCATCAATGGTCACAGCTTTTTCGAGTAATTGGCTTAACGTAGGTCTATATGTACCAAATCTAAAACCTGTTAATACTTCAAAGACACCATTTGATAATGGCCCATCATTAATATCTTTATATTTATATTCCCAACCCACATTTTTTAACTTGTCATAAATTTTTTTCGTAACCATAATATCAATATCACTAACTTCTCTTAGGTTATATATTGCCATCGGACAACTTCCCAAAATGATATAAGTATTAGGTTCTAGATTTAAAGTTTTTACTCGCTCAATTATTTCTTCAATTTTCATAAATAACAAATCTAAATTTTTATAACTGATGGTCAATCACAGTTAATAGCTCTGCGTATTTTTCGTCTCTACCATACAAAACATCAAAATACTTTTCACGAATTTGTTCAGTTATCACGCCAGTCTTACCATCGCCAATTTTACGCGCATCTACTTCAGTAACCGAAGAAATATATGCTGAAGTTCCACAAGCAAATATTTCATCAGCAATATATAATTCCGTCATATTTACCGATCTTTCAATTACATCCAAACCCATATCTTTTGCCAACATCAAAACCATATTTCGGTTAATGCCTTCTAATATGTCACTAGTAGTACCTGGCGTTATCAACTTTCCGTTGCGAATTATAAAGATATTTGCAGCACTAAGCTCACAAACATTGCCAATGTTATCTAATAAAATACAATCATCATAACCACTGTCGATAGCGTCTTGTTTTGCAAGAACCGAATTTACATAGGCACCATTAACTTTTGCCCTTGGAGGAATTACATTGTCGGGAACTCTTCGCCATACACTAGTTTTTAGCCTAGCCCCATCTCTGGGCAAGATTGGCGAAGCTTTATAGATAAACATACTAAGAACAGTATTTAAGCCCCTAGATTTACAGCCAGGTATTAATTCATCAACATGAACCGTTGCTCTAACAAAAACATCTTCTTTTACATCATTTGCATTAACAAGCTCAGATATAACACTTAAAAAACGCTCTTCAGACCAATTATTTTCAAATGTATCTATTCCAACAATCCTGGCAGAATTTATCAGTCTTTTGTAATGTTCATGTAACCTAAAAGCAAACCTAGCACCATCTTTAGCAATATTGATTGGAAAAACGGTGTAGACGCTAAGCCCATACAATACAGCCGATGAAGCTATACTCAATTTTGCATCATTAATCGATTTAATACCGTCATCAAAATAAGTTTTATCGTAAATATATCCCATGTTTTATATATATCCTTTATAACGAGTTTAGCATAAAATTGGCTAACAAAATGACCCACAAGAGTGAGTCTATTTTAGTTATTTAACACAAAAACATTATCTATTTTTCTTAGCTTCGATTTTTGCTTTCAAAATGCGCTTGCGGTTTGCACCGTGCCAGTTCTTATGTTTAGCCATGATTCTTAATCCAATCTTTTATATTTACCCAAATTATAACACATTACAGGGGCTGTAGTATACTTATATTACCAATAATGAAAAGATTAGACACTTATTCCCAAAATTTCCTTCGAAGCCCACAACTCGTTAAAGAGTTGATTGGCCACACATCAATTAACCGCGACGATATCGTTTATGACATCGGTGCCGGCAGTGGCGTTATATCATCCGTATTAGCTGAACGTTGCAAGTCAGTAATTGCTGTTGAGTTTGAGCCGCGCATGGTTGTAAAACTTCGCGAAAATATGGAAAAATATCCTAATGTAAAGATATACCAAGGTGATTTCTTAACCATGACCTTGCCAAAAGGTCCATATAAAATATGCGCTAATATCCCCTTTCATCTAAGTTCATTGATCGTACGCAAAATTACTGAAGCTGATAATCCACCAGTGGCAACATATTTAATCGTTCAAAAACAATTTGCTAATAAGCTACTCCCAGATTCTGACCGATTTACGGGTCAGCTTGGCATGATGATTGGCCCAACTTTTGCTGTCCGAATTAGAAAACACCTAAGACGAACTGATTTTTCACCTCCACCCAACGTCGATACGATGTTTATCGAAATAATCCGCCGACCCGAACCACTTATTGATATCAAAATAATGCCATCATATCGTAAATTTATTGAAGGTTGTTTTTCTGACCCAAAAATATTTGCAAAAACTCCAAGAATTGCTATCGGACTAGCACCAGATATTAAACCCTCACAAATGAAGTTATTGCAATGGATTCAATTGTTTAAAGCGGTTTATTAACTAAGCTACGGCAACCTTAAATAAAATACCAACCAAAAAAGTAACTGTCATAGCAATCACGCCACCAAAAACGACACGTAAAACTGATCGAGCCGCACTTGCTCCACTCACTTTTGCAGTTAACACACCAGTGACAGTAAGCGCAATAACAACAGCCACAAAGGCAACTACTACAGAATAACCACTATCTGAAAACATAATTGCCGATAATGGAATTAGTGAACCAATTGCAAAAGATATAGATGAGGCAACAACAGAGCTCCAAGGGCTCGTTAAATGATGTGGGTCGATATTATAATCAACTTCAGCATGAGTATCAAATGCGTCTGCTTCAGTAAATTCTTCAGCGACAAGCTCAGCATCCTTAGGTTTTAAACCATCTTTTTCATATGCCAAAACTAAATCATCTAATTCTTCCTTTGGATAATTAATTAAATCGTATTTCTCTTTTTTAAGTAATGCCTTTTCCATATCTCTTTGAGCGCATACTGACACATATTCACCCGCGCCCAACGATATTGCTCCAGCAATAATACCTGCAATACCAGCAGTAAGCACAGTTTCTTTTGATTGAGCGGCGCCTGATACGCCAATTACCAAACCGGCAATTGATATAATACCGTCATTAGAACCCAGGACGGCTGCACGCAACCAGTTAGACTTGTCGTTGGTATTTGAATTATTCAAACTAAACTTATTTATTGTTGGTTTTATCATATTTATAGTTAATTATACCATCTTATAAAAATAACTTCTCTGTTCTTTTGTCAGTTTTTCGCAAGCATATCTCAGCATTGTCCGTGGCATGTTAGATGCATTTTTTTCTAGATAATCAGTCAAAATTCCCTCATCGATTCTTTTGCCAACTTCCCTTAACATCCATCCAACGGCTTTATGAATCAAATCATGTTTATCGTGTAACAAAATATCGGCAATATCTAATGTGATTGAAGGATCGCCCGATCTAATAAAAGCTCCGGTACTAATAATTGCAACGCGTCGTTCCCATAAACTCTCACTTTTTGCTAATTTAAATAAAACATCACAATTTTTAGATAGACAATATTCACCGACAATCGTAATACAGCTCATATCAACAATATCCCAATTATTAATCTTACCATTTGCTAATTCGCGCATATATAAATCATAGATTTGCTGTTTTTCTTGGACATCGGCAGATTTACATTTGTAGCACAAAATGTAAATACCAGATAAACGATGCTCATGAATTTCGCTTTCAAGAAGTTTTTGAACCTCATTCAGTGGCAATTTAATGTATTGTTTGCAAACTTTTCGGTTTTCGGGTACGCGGACACCAATAAAGATATCTCCTTCACCATATTCACCTTTTCCAGTTTTAAAAAAACGTTGCAAAAAAATAGCATCAGAATCACTGGCATATTTATTTAATTCATTTATCAAACCTTTTGCTTGCATAATTTAACTATATCAAATCAGGCAATAACCTTTACGCAACTTTATAAAGAATTATAAAATATCTTGTTTCTTAACTTCAAATAATTTTGCTAGTAAATACTGAGCTATGAAAGATATACCACTAAAACCAACCAGCCAAAACGCTACAATCATTGCTATATCAAAATCAAATATCTGACTTTCCGCAAATTTGGAAGTATAAGACAACATCAACGGAATAATTACTAAAGCTATTTTTAAAATTATGACTAAACTTGATGATAGTTTTTTATGATTTATCTTAGTGTCCTTTTTATGTTGGGCTCGTAAGACTAGCGGTGTAACATTTTCAGCGGCTCCATGAACGACTTTTTTGCCAGCTTTGACAATAGTTGATGGCATTTTAACAAGTATAAATATCGTAAACGCCGCCATAATTATTACAAAAATTATTCCGACTATCATAAATAAAGGGTTAGAACCTAAATCGGCATTTGCGACAGGCGGTTTAACCACGATATTATTGGCGTCTGGACTAACAAATAAAGTTAGCGATTTTACCAAACTAAAATTCAGCGCAACAGCCCAAAGCCACTGCATTGAACAAACCAAATATCCAATGGCACCAAAAAGATTTACCACGCCTTTTTTTATATTATTTTTGACTTCCTCTGCCATATGATAACAATAGCAAATGGCATCATCATTAACAACAATATTTAGATAATGCTTTTGCTAAATTATGCTAAAATTAAAGTATTATGTCACATATTGAGACCCTATGTGAGGATAAAAGAATCCTCACAAATAATAAAGGTGTGACGTTTGGAACTGGCTCAAATGCGCTAAAATTGCGCGAAGAGTTCGGTTCTGAAGTGATCGAATTTGATGAAATATACGGTCCAGTTTGTGAATCCTTACCTGGTCATGCCAATCGAATGGGAGTTAGCGTCGAAGAAAATGGTTGTAATTTCGCCATTTGGGCCGGTGACGCGGATATCTTAGATGTTTGTCTATTTGATACAGAAGATAGCAATAAAGTACTCGAACGATGGAGATTAACTAGGCATAGCGAAGACAAAAATAACATCTTTTGCGGTCGTATCCCGGGTATGGGGATTGGCGATGCATACGGTTTACGAGTTGGTGGTGAAAACTACAATAAACTATTAATGGATCCGTACGCAAAGGCTTTTAGTGGCAAATTTAATGCAGTAGATATTGATTCAGATAGCCTCTATTCTAATAACCACGATAAGGACTCTGCGCCTTATATGCCCCGATGTATTGTCGCCAATGAATCATACGATTGGGGTAACGACAAAAGGCCCAATCACCCAAAAAACAAAAGAGTTATATACGAAGGCCACATAAAAGATCAAACCTATCTTCTAGACGAAATCCCTGAAAATCTTCGTGGTACATATGCCGGAATCGCGAGCGAGCCATTTATTAAATATCTAAAAGAGCTTGGCATAACTACCATTGAATTACTCCCAGTACAGCAATTTGTTTCCGAACCCCAGTTACAAGAAAAAGGCCTAACCAATCATTGGGGTTATAGTACGCTTGGTTTTTTTGCACCCCACGGTGAGTATTCAAGCAGTGGCCAAAACGGCGAACAAGTAGCTGAATTCAAAGACATGATTAAGCGACTCCATGCGGCTGACATAGAAGTCATCATGGATGTTGAATATAACCATACCCCCGAAGGTTCAGAAGAAGGACCGACATTGATGTTTAAGGGTCTCGATGAAAAAGAGATGTACCATCTTAGCAATGGCCATCATTGCAATTATTCTGGTTGTGGCAACACGCTTAATGCATCCTCCGACACTGGTCTAAAATTTATATTAGATTCTCTACACTATTGGGCAGAAGAAATGCACGTTGATGGTTTTAGATTTGACCTTGCCTCATCCCTAGCCCGCGAGCAACCAGATGCCCAAGTTAATATGAAAAGCCGTTTAATGAATGCCCTCAAAAATGATCCAATACTAAAAGAACTAATAATAATAGTTGAACCATGGGATTGCTCTAGTGTTAATTCAGGCGAGTTTGGCAAAATTCAACAATGGAATGGTCGTTTTAGGGATGTAGCCCGCGATTTTTGGTTAAATAACGGTAATTCTGGTGAGTTTGCTGCGGCACTATCAGCTAGCTTAGTTTATGGAATTACAGTTGAAGAAACGATAAACTTTCTTACATCTCATGACGGATTAACGCTACATGATTTAGTTAGTTTTATACGCAGTCATAATGATAAAAATGGCGAAAATGGCAATGACGGAACAAAAGATAATAAATCAAATAATTTCGGTGTTGAAGGATCAACCGATAATGAAGAGATTAATAATCTCAGGCTCCAAGCAGAACTCTGCATGCTACTTTCATTATTTATCGCTTCAGGAACGCCAATGTTGTCGCATGGTGATGAAATTATGAAAACCCAAGATGGCAATAATAATAGCTACTGCCAAGACAATGAAACGAATTGGATAGACTGGAATTTTTCAGAAAAACAAAAAAAGCTTCATAAGTTTGTCTCGAACGTTATTCATTTTTGTATGAGTCATTCAACGCTTACACGGTTTACGCCATTTACAGGTCAGCCAGTTTTAGGGCCCGGCACCGAATCAGATGTCGCCTGGTTTCGTAGCGACGGCCACGAATTTACCAATAACGACGAAGCCTGGAAACGAAAATCGGTCATGGGCATGTATATGTCAGGAATTGCACTAAAAGATATATCACGCCCCGAAACAGTCGTAGATGATGATAGTTTTATATTTTATGTTAATAGTACCCAAAACGATCAAGAGATTTGCTTGCCTAAACTACGACCATATGCTGGTGATTATGTAACCGTTATTAATACAACAACAGGTGAAGTATACCTTGATGGCAAGGGTAACCCCATTAGCGATGGGAAAATTCCAAGTAAAGCTATGTCGGCATTCTTGTTAAAACGCACATCTAGTTATTTATAAATTGATTAATTTAATCTTCTATTCTCTGCAAGTAATCTGTCAATTCAGAATATGTTTCAGCAATAAATTCTAATGGAATATACAACATCGGATTAATTTTTGCACCAATAAATGCAGCTCTCGAATCAGTATGAAGCCCCACAATCAATTTTTGGCGCTGTTGTTTAGCCATATATGCAATTTCCAATTCAACAGCGGCACCTTCATCAGGCACTCGCCCATCAAGAATAAATAGGAATATATCACAATCAATAATTTTATCCCTATCCAATTCAAACATACATCGTCGCCTGTCGTCTTTTGACATGCTTTTATATGGTTCGATTCTTGATTCAACACCATCACGTTGCGGCAAAAAGACGTCAAAGCCAATAGATTCTAAATCAGCAGTCAATCTTAGATTAAATTCTCGTTCGGCTTGGCTAAATAGTGGCCCGGCGAAGTAAATTAATTTGGACATCTTTATTTAATATATCCAAGCTTTTTAAATAGAATTCGTGAAGGTGGGACAATATCGTAATTACCTAAATCTTCTATTTTTATCCATTCAAGTTTTTCTATTCCTTCAGACAACGTCAATTCTCCGCTTTGGTATTCGCAAATTACGTCTAAATATACGAAAAACTTTTCAACACCGTCAAGGTCATGTTTGATTTCAGTATCCCATGAAAGTTTATTCTTAACGGACACATTAACACCAGATTTTTGAAATATTTCAGCTTTGATCGCATCATTAGCCAGAACATTCGACGTTACAGTTGCACCAAACAAATACCACGTCTCTTTATATGGCGCCGAACCATCTGGTTTTTTACGCATCAAGATAGTGCCGTCTTTTTCTACAACTCCAATGACTAATACTTTTGTTTCCATAAACAATAGTATACAACAAATACACATCCACAAATATTTCAATTAATTGTTATAATATACCTTAATGACAAAAAAATCTCTCGTTATTATTCCCGGACTTGGCGATCGTAAGTGGCTTTATTCACTAATCAAACCACTTTGGCACGCACTTGGATTTAATACCTACATTTTTAAATATGGTTGGAATAAAAGTACCACAAATAATAACATTGCCCATCAAAAAATTATTGATTTTATTGACGCAATTCAAGATGAACAGGTCTATATATTAGGAGCGAGCGCTGGTGGTACCGCTGCCATTAATATCCTAGCAAATCGAGGTTCAAAAGTTATTAAGGTTGTCACTGTTTGCACTCCATATTCGCAAGTCCCCTACGTTAATAACGACTTAATCATCGCATCAATTGACCAACTAAACTCAAGCTTAAAATCCATGAGCCAACAAACAAAAAACAAAATCTTTGCAATCTATTCGAGATATGATCAAACTGTACCCGCAAAACACGGTAGACCAACCGACATTAAATCAAAAAAGATAATCACACTCGGTCACAATCTTTCAATTATTTTTTCAGTGACGATATTAAGTGGCCATATAAAACGATTTTTCGTAGAAACATAGAGCATTATAATAGCAACCGTCAAGTTAATTGACATTTATATATTTTGTGATATTGTATATATATCCCTCAGAAAATGAGGTTTCGAACTCCACCAACTGGTGGTTTAACAATCTGGACAGAGAGAGGTATTAATATGAATATCAACACCACCGAAAGAAATCCTATATATCCAAACGCTTTACGATTATGCGACATCCACGATGGCACTCCATATCAAGTAATTAGCGCAAATTGTGAAATACGATATTCTGGAATATTTATTGGAGAACCATTCATCGACCGAACAGCTAAGATGGCTTTTATGGCAATAATGGCTAATGAAATTCCCTTATTACCAATTAAGCCAAAGATTGTTTACTTAGCCGACGCTGGTATTGTAAAATATTGTCTTGGTGATGGAGGATGGCATGTTTGTAGTTTTACTATAAGAAATACACCAGACGACTTGAAACTATATCAAGAATGGCTAGATAACGATGGCGACAAAATTATCAAAGCTGCTGCTGATTCGTTCTACTTCATGAATATTATGGACGAAGATGATATCTCATAAATAATACTATTGGCGAAGGCAGATCTCTCTGTCCTCGCAAACCAAGATGTAAAATTATTTACATTTTAGTTTGCGAAAGAATATATAAATAGGATATCAATCAATAGCTTTATTGGATTTGTTCGCCAACCTGATAAAAATAGCTACACTTACCTTGTGAGTTTATTTTAATTAAATAAATTCCAGACCACTTTTTTGTCAAGCCATTTAAAACATAATTTAAGTTCCATAAGACAGTATAAGTATTTTGTTGTTCGGATTTAGAAAATACAGTCATATTTACTTTAATGTCTTCCTGATTTTTTATACCAACCCATTCGGATTTGATATCTTTGACGGATACTAATTTTTTATATGGTGTTTCCCAATATTCGATATCGTCACTAAATAATTTCATAATCGCTGGAATGTTTTTGCCGGTCCAACCGTTTTTAAATTTATCTAACCATTTTTCTATATTCATATTAATAATTATGGCAATAATATCCAATATTTTAACTGTTTTTCGCAAATTGCTTGGAATTTATCTTTATCTAAATTATATTTTTCAGCAATGTGGTGCAATTTGTGAATTTTCTTTGGATTTCTTACTTCATGAAGCTCGGTTTTTGAACCAGCTTTTTTACCAGCAGCTTTATAAAATAAATATCTTCCCGTAATTTTTGGAATCATATAAATAATTCCAATCACATAATGAATTTTACTAAACGGAAAAGTAATATTATGGCCACTCCAAGTACCACGCGTACAGGTATAAACAACGTCACTTAATTCACTCCATTTATGAATTAAGCTTTGTTTTTCGTAATATTCTGCCAGTTCGTCGTTAAGATCATCAATATGCCACTCTTTATCGTGTTTTGGCATATTTAACCAAGTGTGCCACTTTTGAATCATATATTTATATATTAGCATATGCAAAAATCACAATTTACTAATTAACTTATCAAAACTTTTTAATAAACTTTTTACTGCGTTACTTGTGCAACTCTCAAATTCCTGCGAATTCATAAAAGCGATTTCATCACCCTCTTCGCCGGCACTAAATTCCATATTTTCAGGTATCACTTCAAACACTAATCGAATCTGCCATATATCAAGATTATTTATATATGCTGGTTCACTGACGTCTATAATACGATAAGTAAAATCACCAGTCAGGTTTACTTCTTCCTTTAATTCCCGTGCCAGCGCCGTTTTGATATCTTCACTATGGTCCATTCCACCGCCAGGCAAATCCCACCAATCTCGCCCCGTTTCTTTAACAACTAAAATTTCACCTTTCTCATTACGAATAAACCCTTTTAAAGATATTCTATACAAATAATCCGCTCGTCGGTTAGATGGTTCTGCATGATTAATTACGCCTAAAGAGTTTTGTTGAGTCATGGTTGAATTATACAATAAATTAGTTCTACATTATAATTAACGATATGAAAAAATTGTTTAAAGTATCAACTAAAGCTGCAATTTATAATTCTTCTCACGACAGCATACTTGTAATTCATATGGATCAATATTATGATTGGGGATTACCCGGCGGTCATATTTACGAAGATGAAACCCCTGATACTGCAATGATACGCGAGCTTCTTGAAGAATGTGGCATTAAGCCGAACAATTTAATACATAAAGACTTTTTTATGCATAGCAATGGTAAGCTTATTTTAGCCTACGTTGGAGAGATTAGTGATATAGATATGAATATCAAATCACAGCAAAATAATCTTGAGGGTATTCCAAAGTGGATATCACTTGCTGAATTTAAAAAAATACAAATAGAACCAAATTACCGTGACTTTGTACTAGAAAACTGGCCAAAATAAACCAACAACTTGATTATTATTTTGTAAAAGAGTTTTTAAAAGATTCCAAAGCCCGAGTGGATGTACGTTTTTGATACATCAAATGAAGTGATTCTTTAACTAATAGCGCTAAATGTACGGGATTATTGAAATCTATTTCCAATACCCCATCCAACTCGTGAACACAACCTTCGTTAATTGGCGTACCCTCTATCCTTGGCATAGACGAATAGTTTTCCAGCTCAGCAAGAAACTTATCTCTGTATTCATCTCTTTCGCTCGTCGGTCGGCTATCAACAACAAACCCAATTAATTCTCCAAGATGTCTTCCATATTTTCCAGCGCGCGTTTCACTCATATCTGAGTAGTTATTATATTGTGACAAAACAATATAGACAACCATGAGTTCTTTATCTAAATAATGAATGTAAGTGATTGAAGGATGTTTTTCCAACGGTATTATCTCTTATTAAAAATGACGAGGTTACTTAATATTTCTCATAGCCAAGCGTATAATTTGATTATAGATCGTTATAAAAATAAGGAGTTAATATGCCAAATACCACAAACGACGCCAACGGCAAATCACCTTCTCAATTAATTGACGCACGAATTAAAGAATTGAGCGATTGGAGAGGCGCAACCCTTGCCCATATCCGCTCACTTATTAAGCAAGCCGACCCCGACGTTGTCGAAGAATGGAAATGGAGGGGCGTTCCGGTTTGGTATCACAATGGAATGATTTGCACCGGCGAAACTTATAAAGATACCGTAAAAATGACTTTCGCGAAGGGCTCTCAATTTTCAGACCCAGTAAAATTATTCAACTCTGGTCTAGAAGGCAACGCCAGGCGCGCTATTGATTTGCACGAAGGTGATGAAATAAATGAAGATGCATTTAAAGCGCTTATAATTGCGGCAGCAAAATTAAATAGTCAAAAATAGCTAAGAAAACTTAGTACGTTTTATGTAATAATTTTTTCTGGTATATTTTGTAAATATTTATCTACACACTCTTTTAATAATTCATAACGTGCTGCAGTGCTTTGGCCACTTAATCTTTTTTCTCGAACCGAGCTAAATTCATCAAGTGAAATTGGTTTAAGTTTTAAAGTAATTGGCATTCTATATTGCTTAATTGTCGTATCAATATAAGTTCCGTCATCTAATTGATTAAAGTAATGAATCTCGTGCAGGTTTTCGCCATCAACTGTATACCGTAATAAATCACCACCAAAATAATCCTGAACGATTAAACTCGAGACAACGCATTGCCCTCTCGAAGGATTATCGGTGCTCCAATCACTAGGGCTAAGTGTTGTATCAATCCCCCACGATACTTCAAGTGCTTCAACAACTTTAACTAAATCAATCATATGTTTATTAGTTATGGATGTCATTGTCGTCTCCCAGATTCAAGACCGCTCTTTCTCTTTCTGCTTCAGACGGATCGTCGGAAACATGAATACCGTCACGTGGTTGTTTTAAATGTAAAATACCTCTAACGTGACGCTTTAAAACATTGGATATTTCAATCGCACCTTTTCCAGAGATTAATAAGGCAATTGTTTCTTCTTGCGAAAAATAATCTTCCATATTTGGTAAATACTTATCATTTGCATGCGGATAAAATTTCTTTATTGTATCTGCGTCAAAATTTAGTTCTTTGCGATCTAGAATATTCAATTCTTGTTTTTGTAAAAACTCATAAAGTCGCTCTTCAAATTCAGTTCCACCAGGTTTTAGTAAAATAATCACCCGTTCGCTAGCACCACCCTTCTCGGCAATTCCGTTTTTAACGCGCTCCGGTCCATTTGAATTATTCATATAGTAATCTAATAGTTAAAGATAACTTCTAAAATATTATCATATCTTGCTTGAGTAGCTTCTTTAGTTTTTGGGCTTAAATCATTAAAATCTTTTTCCAGGCTTTCTCTAATAAACTTCTTAGCTTCTGGCAGATTCAGTTTTTTAATTACAAAAGCTACTTGGAATATCATTGGCAAATTATCAAAATGTGCCAATATATCACCGTCAGCAACACACGTTTCTTCAACACTAGTACTATTGTGGCTACTCCTATGATTTATAACACATTTTCGCACTCGCTCTATTTTTTCTTCAGGATAACCATACTGCGTTAACAGTTCAACCGTAATCTTAGCACCTTGCTCGTGATGATTAATTTTAGAACCAATATTTGATACGAGCGAAATATCATGCAGCAAACTACCTAATTCGACAATTTCCCTATCAGCGCCAAATTTGTCAGCCAATTCAAGACTATTTTTTACTACTAAACTAATATGTTCTTGCCAAAAATCATAATCTTGGACTTCGGACATATATTTATCGTTTCTAACAATTATTTCAGATTTTATTTTGCTGATTATGTTACTCATATTTAGCTCATTATAGCATTTAGTTTTTATGGATGTACCGAGGTGCTTCAGTTACGTTCCGTGACCCCGCGATTTAGCGAAATGAACAATCTGCAGTTAATTGTCATGGTAATATTTAAAATTAGTTAGAACTAATAAATTGATACTACAAAATCATCTACTTTATTGCTTCAAAAACCTTATAATGAAAAACATTTTCTTCAACTCCAAGTGAATATAATTCTCCAGCAACATTATTCATAAAATGCTTTGCAATATTGTCGTTAAACTTTACGACGTTTCTAATGGGAGCTGTTAATTTACGAATTCTATCCATCGATGGCTTAACATTATTTGTAAGATCAGTTTCGGAAAATTTTAAGAATCCCAGTTTATTTAACTCAACCTTAGCCCAACCTACAGGAAATTGGTCACCATAACCTCCCCAATATTGTCTAGCAAAATCATAAATTTTTTGATATTTAGGAGAAAATTTTTCATATTCCCATTCGTACTCGATTAAAACTATCTTTCCACCAGGTTTTAAAACACGATAAAATTCAGAAAGCACTTGTGATAAATCTTGAGCATGTGCCAAAGTCTCGACGGTAAAAACCACATCGAAGCTATCATCTTCAAAAGGCAAATCGTGATAATCCGCAAGTATAAAATTAGCCGTACCTTTTAGCGTAGTCTTTTTTAGCTGTTTTTTAGCAACTTTTACCTCTCTTGGTGTGATTGTAATACCAGTAAAGGAAGCGTTAAATACACCAGCTAAGTATTTTTCAACAAAACCCTGCCCACAACCAGCATCAAGAATGTTCATGCCTTTTTTTATATCTAGTTTATCCGATATGAGATGAAGCATATTTTGTTGTGCTTGTTTCTCGGACTTAGTATTGTCTTTATACAAACCAAAATGCTGAGAACGATTCAAGCACAAAGTATAGCCCAACCAAGTTCCGGGTCGGCTATAATATTCGATAACTTTATTTTTCATTGTATTAGTTTATCACGAAAGATAAGGCCTCGATACTTATAGTTACCATGGCCTACTATAAAATATAATCTAAATTGACTAAATTTTTATGGACTTGGGACTAGTAAACGCGTTTCAGAAATTATATATGTTTCTTAGTTAACTGTTCAAATCGTTCTTGACTAAACTTAACACCCGAAATATTCTTAGTAATTAAAATAAAGTTGTTTGGATTAAATGGAGGTACACTTACTGCCGCTATGACAAATTCATTATCAGGAATTGCATAGTGAGCACAATAAGGAGAAATCACTATTACGTCTCCCTTAACAACCTCCAGTTCTTCATACCCGACCACCATTTGCGCGCTACCTTGTAAAACAAAATATATTTCAACGTCTTTTTCTGGATGATAATGTGGAGCAGAAAAAGGTATCTGTCTCATATCAGCAACAATAAACTCCTCATCAGCTCTATTCAAATAATTTGGAAGTTCGTAAACCAAGCAATCAGACTGTTTAGGTGTTACGCCATTTATTAATTTACGCCATTCGTTTTGATCAATAAATTCTTGCCATGCCTTAATAGTTTCATTCAACTCAAGTGAATCTTGGTTATATATCATAAAACTAATTATACACAATATAATCTAGATGGGGTTAGTGGATGAGTTTTAGTAAAACATTTACGACAATAATGAGCTCAAAGCCCCGTTAATATCATTCGTAAAATTGTCATCATGGATTTCTATATAATTATAGTTAAACTTCTCAGCTTGTTGTTGTATATATAAGCTAAAGGCTTGGTTAAATGTAGCGAAGGCTTTAATTGTTTCATCCCCTAGATTGTGCATCCAATCATCCGAATTACTGCGTGCCGAGCTCAAGATTGTCTGAAAATGACCATCTGATTGATTGCCGAGGAAAACAACTGAATAATCATAACCAACTTGGCTTAAGAGTTCAGGTAAAATAGCAATGCTTTCTAAAACAATATCAAATCCATCTTCCAGATTACTCTTCACAAAATTGTTTACTGATTGCCATACTATCCGAGATTCTTTATTTTGAATGTCAATCACTTCTTGGGGGTGTTTATCTAAAAAACTCCTTCGTTCGGGGTCATTAGAAGTATATTTTCCCAGATGAAATAGATCAGGAAAATCTTCTTCTTTAACAACTCTACGTAACAAGTACCTTATTGCATCTGTCGAAGAACCCAACATGGGCTTAGTTTGAATTAAATGCATTGCCAATGTGGTTTTTCCAACTCTTGGAGTACCACCAATAAAATATGCCTTAGCCATATTTGCATTATAGCAAAAAATGACTATTTATCGTTATTTTGAGTATGAGTAGCTTTGCTGGGGGGTTAGTGGACGCGCTTAATATATACTACTTATTAGTTTGAATTTTGATTGGTTGCCAAAAACAAAGTTTGTAGCCATCTAGATCTTTTAGAATAAACTCACGATTGCCCCAATTCCAATCTCTTGGCTTTGTAGCAGGGGTTAGCCCAAACGCTACTAGTTGTGAATATTTTTGGTCTACGTCATCAACACTTATATATACATAAACTCCACGTCCTTTTTCACCAGACATTGAATCTTTAGCAAATATATCTTCGTCACGCATGCTGATCAAATCAATACAAAAATTGTTCAATGAAACAATCGAATGGATGTCATCTGATTGTTCTATATCAAATCCAAGTTTTTTATAAAACTTTTCTGATAATTTGTTCTCTTGGACCCAAAAGATTAGGTTGGTTATTCTCATAATTTAATTTTAGCTTATAGCGATACAGTTTCAAAGTCGTATTTACAACGGTTATTTATCAACAAGCATAAGTGTCTTGGATGGTGTTAGTGGATGCGTTTTCAGGAAAAATATCTAAAAAATATTATTTTCAACAAGTGCAACGAATGCATTCTTTTTAAAGCCATTAGATACTTTTATATTGCACTTTTCTATATCATCCTTAGACGCCCAAACTATTTTATTAATCTCTGCATTTGGTCGCATAGTTTCGGAAGTTGTGACTAAATAATTAATGACATCTTGATCACCTACTGTATAATCAGCAAATCTTTATATTTATATACTTCTAAGCCAAGCTCTTCCTTAAGTTCCCGCTTAAGAGCAACTTCAGGAGTTTCATTGTTTTCTATTCCACCGCCTGGAGTCCAATAAAAATCAGCACCATGTCCAGACACGAGCAATATTTTCTTATTGTTAATAATTAAGGCCCTAGCTGTTTTTCGCATAATACCATCATAGCAAACATAGAGACTTCATTACGAAGTCTTTAAGCATAATCAATTTATCTAGGGCTAGTGGATGCGTTTCAGAAATGCATATTTGTCTTCAATAGCTTAACAATCTAAGCTTACAGGGCTAATTAATAATAACTGGGTCACTCCCAATTACATTAACTTCATTACCATTGACTATAACTGCACTATCGTCGCGAAGCCCATATACTTTGCCGTTAAATACTCCAACAGCTTCAAGTAGAGTGGACTTCCGATTAGAAAAATGTGGCGAATCGAGATGAGGCATTATTGAGAAATCTACCAATCCAAGATATTCGGTAACACCGTATTTGCTATCTTCACCATAAATGAGTCGATATGCCGCTTCTGATATGCGCTTGCCCATCACCATCGAACCGGCACTGCTGCCCACATAGACTTTCGAATCAAGTAATTTTGGTAAGATCTTATCAAATCCAGTTTTCTGATAGACATTCATAAGATAGTCAGTATTCCCGCCTATTACAAAGATGACATCTTTATCAGCTATTCGCTTTTCTACTTCACCAATTGAAAGTGCCAGTAAACTGATAATATCAATTTCACCGGAAAAGTTATTAAAAACTGATTCCAAATTATCCAACACCCAACGCTTGTCGCCTTCTTCAACGGCATATGCTTCATTTATAATGGCGACTGAAATTTCATTTTGAGGTTTACAGCACAGATCAACGCATGCTTGCACAGTATTGTTTGTTGCAAAACCTTCAGAACATAAGACTAATTTCATACATGCATTATATCAAATAATTGTCTTCATAATGACATATTTTAAACACAAGCATCTTGGATGGGGCTAGTGGATGCGTTTCGGGAATCCGCAAAGTGCTTAATCACATCAGGCCAACTTCCATCTCCCCAAAACTTAATCTGCTCATCGTTGCTTAACTGACCTAATGGATGCGAATAGCCATCTGGAATAAATAGATCGTTAGTTGGCCATCGTCCTAACTGATCGACGCTTTCCGCAACTGATCCTTTTGCCTTTTGGGTAAAAACCTTTGCTGTACCATCAGGGTAACCGATTGCGAGCGAAACAAGGAAATATGCACTTCTATCTTGAGCGTTATTAAGAAGCCTTAAATAATCTTGGCAAGAAAGCTGTGCGTTTATATATCGGATATACGGACCCGGGAAGCCATTCAGCGCTTCAATGTAAAATCCGACATCAACTTTGATACAAGGCTCTTGTTTCTCCTTGGCAATACTTATTGCTGCCTGCTTAGCAATCTCCTCGATGGAATCACTTTGAATCTCGCTGATTTCCAAATTATATTGAACCAATTCATATTCAGGACCAAGTTTATCAAAAAAAGCTTTCGCGATCTCATATTTGAAACTGTTACCAGTAGCGAAATTAATTTTCATTTCTATATTATATCAAAAGATCTCCGAATAAGAGTTCTTGGCGCTTATGCTAGGCTGGGGTTAGTGGATGCGTTTCAGGAAGATTTCTTTAACCAGCCTATAGTAGACGAACTTAGAACTTTTATGGTGCTATAATGTCAGTATGGATTTATTCTCAGTGGAAAATGTAAACGGAGTCTTGAATAGCGGACTTACATTTTGGCAGATAGTTCTGTTGCTTGTTATAGCTATTATTGGGGTCATAACAATTCGTTTTAGCTTTACATTCGATATCAATAAAAGCAAAGAAGCGAAACAAAGCTCTTATAGACAGAAAATAATGAATGCCTGTCCGCACGTAAAAGTTATATCAAATGAGAATGGTGAATATGGCCTTCAGTCGACTTATATATCGCCACCTGGAACAATGCAGTGGCAATGTCAAAGATGCGGACATGCGACTTACAAACAAGATAACGAATTCGAAGTAAGAGTTCAGTACTATGTTGATCATATTGATGATTTTAATAAACAGAATAAAAAATTTAAAAAACTACTAAAAAAAGCTGGAATGATTTAGAAAGACGTAGCGTCAAGCTTTTTAGCACCTAGTGGACGCACTTCGCAGCTTATATTTGTGTTAATCAAACCATAATAAGCCCGAGCTAGGTACTATATGGTGAGTATTTCATTTAGGATATCAATGATTTCAACTCGCGAAGCACCAGACGTATCTTTGTATGTACTATTACTAATTAACTGGGTTGATGTCATGTTTGGCCAAAACTTGGAAATAACCTTTCCCTTATCTCTAACCATTCTATTGGCAGTTGCAATAATAAGCTTGGCGTCGTCATAATCGGCATATACTGCTCCTGTAATTGATTGGTCTAGGTAATTTTCGATTTCACGCTTTCTTGTGGCTATCGCCACAACTCCAGACGATCTTAAATTGTTGCAAAACACTTCATTTTTTGTGAATGGATCGGTAGGACGTAAACGATCGCTATCGATAAATATGGCATGTTTCAACCCTAAATTCTCTAGACGCTTTTTTTGAACCCAAAAAGGTACGTTATTACAACTCCCGGCTGGGAGCATTAGTATCTTAGAATCTGATAAATTATTGGTTATATACCCATCTTTTGCTAGTGTGTTTGCAGCATGTGTGAGAAATAACTCGTCAGCCTCGCCCTCTACCACTACAACTGCTTTCGCACTGCCAAATTTCTGATTCGAAAGAATTCCGAGTGAGTCAGCGGCTTTTGCTAGCGCGCTTTCTCCGTCGTTAATAATTACGTTTTTTGCAGTGTCGTCAAACTCAATATAACGTAGTGAGTCAATTGGGAGAGAGTCTACAAGTTGAGGAGAGTGCGTAGTAATAATCACCTGTCTATTACTATCCTTCGATAAATCTAGCAATGATTCAATAACCATTTTTTGGTTATTTGGGTGTTGTGATGTCTCGGGTTCTTCTATTGCGTAAATAATACTTCCAGAACCTGTCATACTTTTTCTCTCTGCTTCAGCACGAAAGAAGTTTAACAGAACCAGTCTTCGAGTTCCACTACCACGTTTATTAATCGAAACCCCTCTGTCATCCTCTATCTTATAATCAAACGTCCATTTTGGTGGAGACTTTAGTACTGGTGATAATTTTGATGCTAAGCTCGAATCCATTTCATTAAGTTTAGAGAGTGCACGATCCGCTACTTCATCAACTCTTGCTTGTATTTTTGATTGGAGTTCTGCAATGTCATTTTGATATTCCTTCTGTGCCTCTTTTACTGCAAGTTGCATTGGATCTTTTGCTTCAGCGTCGCCATCAGACGTTTGTCTATCAACTTTAAATATATAATATTGTGGGAATAAAGCACTTAAGTTTGTGTATATAGATTTTACTTTTGTGTCGAATTCGTCTATCTTAAGGTCAATCTTTCTAGTTTCTAGATTACCAGCGTGCCCCCATATCGCCTTGCGCCATTGGCTATTTACTCTTTTGTCGGTAACTGAAACACCAAGTGCTTCCCCACGCGCCTTTAACTCGTTGATCTTTAATTTCAGTAAGTCATTATACTGCTCCACGGTAGGATGTAATGCCCTAATGACGGTCTCGGGCTTAGTTGTCATTGCTCTTTCCGTACATGCAAATCGTATGACAACCTCTAAATCACCACACTCATTTAGAAGGTATTCATCACTCAACGTAGTCTTTACCGTGCTGTCCACAGTGACTTCACTAGGAAGATCACTGAATACGCAACCGAATGCCATTTCACGATCATTTACGTCGGCATAAATATTTAGATCACCTAGTTCTGGTTTTGAGTCGCCAAAAAATATTTCTAAACTTTCGAGTAAAGTTGATTTTCCAGCGTCATTTTTTCCAATCAAGGCAGTCAAAGAGTCGTTAATTGTAAAAATATGCTCACCTTTGTAGCCCCTAAAGTTCTTGACAATTATTTTATTAAGTTTCATGTCAGCAGTATACAACTACCAGCCTTGTACCGCTATGTGGCTATACTGTTTAATTCGATTTAATTATTGTTAACGCAGACATTGATAATTGTATTACGTCTGTTGTTATTCGATAATTTCTCGAGTAATGATTTATACTTTCTCCCATTTCACCTTAGCAGCGCAAAAGAGAGCGAAGAGTTATTGCTCAAGGTGGAGATGGCGAACGTAGCGAGCCATACTACCTTGAACGGTGCGATGAGCGAACTATATAACACAAAATATTCATCTGAATTAAAGTAAGGCAAGGCTATTGAGTCATTACCGGCTATTGACTTTTTCATTAAAGAATGTCAATATAATGCCGTATAGAACAACCTATATCTTTATAGGATAGTTTGAATAAAACAATCCCGTCCTTTTACATACTTGTTTAAATTTATATATCTTTCCGTGGGATAAATGGACTTTATTACTAAAGTTTGTTTATCCCGCGGTAAGACTGCCGCTGGAAAATATAAAAATATATTTCTGAAAGGCGGTAGAAAAATGGAGAGTAGACTAATGTTTTCCAATCTAATTAAAGATATCGTTGACGCAGTTCAGGCAGAAATCGAAAAAATTCCTGACTTTAATAGCGGAGCAATCCGGCTACAATTTGCACCAAAGTGCGATGAAGCAGCTGAGAATATTACCGGTTTTGGTTTACTTTGTGAACTTGGACTTAGTTTTCCGGTAAAGGTAGGTGCAAGTTACACAAGACCGGCAGGTTGGCGAGGAAACAGTAGTGAACCAGAGTGCGATTGTAACGGCTATGCTGCCTTGAAAATAGGAGGCTGTACCTATGCAATCAAAAATGGGTTCGGTTATCGTTCAAGAAATATGCCAACATGCGCCGTAACCTGGGGCCGTGAGAACGATCCTGGATGTGTTGCTTACGACATATGTGCAATACCCAGAATGGGGAACTCCAGCAACTCCGCCGTCTACAAACCATTGACATATGTCAGGATCTATATATCAGTCAGTGGAGCAACGGGCGAGGAAGACGAGCAGTGCGCACTCGCCAGCGGTAATGTCATCCAGAAATGGTGCGATAATGGACCTGATGAAGTTGACGTAGGATACAAAGAGAAGATCTTGTATTGCCGTGGACCGGAAACTTGCCTATAATCCTGCTCCCTTGATTTGAATAAGTATGAATTACCGTCTAACTTAAATATTAGACGGTTTTTCTTTGGCAAAAATAATTAATACAATTAAGGGTGGGGCGGAGGGATATCGCCAGATTACTAAAAAGAAGGGATTCGGTCACGATAAAATTCTTCCAGAATTTTTCTCGACCCCGCCTCAACTTACTGTTGGCATAGCCAACAATCAGTTTCCGGCCTTGCGAACTGCAGACTTGCAGTTCTCACCCCTGGATGTTCTATCCAGGGACTCAAATCCCGCCGGCTCAGATATAGAAAAAATCCTAGGATTAAAAACCTAGGATTTCTTTCTATGGCTGGGGCGAAGGGATTCGAACCCCTGGATGTCGGCACCAAAAGCCGATGCCTTACCACTTGGCGACGCCCCATTACATACTATTTTACAATAACTTCGCTAAATATTATCATATTTGGCCAAAAGCGCTTATTCACCACTTGGCGACTCTTCTGATACATTAGATATTTAACAAATACAACCATTGATAGTTTTAGAACTTTACATCTTAAAACGCCTCAATAGTAACAAAACAAATTGTACACTAATTGAGGCGTTGACTCAAGCTATAAATAACTATTTAGCAGGAACTGCTTTGGCAACTGTAATAAAGTACGAACGAATTTCATATAACAAGTAGGCGCCGATCGCTACACCAATTGCACCAGAGATTAATCCCAAGAAGTTTAGGCTAATAACTGCGTTGATAATCATATAAGCTGCAGAAATAACTTCTAGTAAGAATAGAATGTTCCAACCTTTTTTATCCATCTTTTTCAAAGGGTTAACTGCCATTGCAGTAAACACAATCGTTGCAATCATAAACAAAATCGAAACAATTAATACAACTACGCTCCACCAATTGTAAGATGAAGTAGTATAGTAATAACCATAAAAACTTGAAGTTGCACCAATTAATGAAATAGCTGTAAGCACAGTTACAAACAAAACGATAACACCTATGACAGATGCAATAACACCCACAAGTGTAATCCACCAAAGATTTGTTGATACCCATTTTGTTACATTTGTTGGCAAGTGTGGCAATGGTTTTAACCAATCCAACACCTTACTCTCGAGTTGATCTATAACTTTCATAGCCTGGACCCCCTTATTTAATAACTTTATAATAATCTTAATATATAAATAATACAACGACTAAATTGACATTTTATTTCTTAATAGGTTTAATTGGCCACAATCCCCAACTGGCCCAAAACGACAAAATACCCAAAGATACACTAAAGAAGACAGCCCACCATCCCGGCGCTAGATTAACTAACGTTCCCAAAAATCCAACGGTTGAAATATTAATACCAGACAGGTTGATCCAAATGGCCAAAAATAACCATATAAGCGGCACAACCCAACCCAGCACCATACTTTTAATACGAAAAATCTGCCAAACATCAATACTAAGCAAAAATGGCAAAGCAAAAACTTCGCTGCCAACAATGACGACAGCAATTATCTTTGCGCCAATTTCACCCCAGGGAAGACCGAAACTCTCAATCAATGGCACAAACTTATCAAAAGAAAACAACTGACAAACAACAAATATTATCAATAAGATTGCATACATATATGCAATCTTTAAAGAATCAATGGTTTTTGGTTGTCTGGTTTTAGTAATTTTTCCAATAAATATCATATAAATACTATATATTTATCTGGCGCTAATCACAAACGTTGTTATTTTTGCTATTTCGCTTGCGCTTTTCCATTCAATCGCTTAAAGTACAGGTAAGCGAAAGTTACAAAAACAAACATAAAATTCAAAAAAACAATATGTTGTGACTCATCGCGCTTCGATATCCACCACAACGACCCCGCCACTGGCGGGGTTTCCTTGTTTATTATACAAATATATTATATAGTTTATGTGCTGAGCAATAATAATCAAGAAAACTACTAAATATGGATAATCAAGAGATAACACCACATCAACCAAAACCAGAGATTAATACAAATTTTGAATCTTTTGAGTCTGCAGCCGATAAGCTTAAAGACGAATTTCAAGACTTATTTCAAGATATTCCAATTTATGAAGAAATGGAAAAATCGAGGTTAGAATTCGCTCTTGATGATGAAGAGTTTTTAACGAGCATATACGATGATTGTGAAAGTTTCTGTAATGACATACGCATGGTTATGCAAATTCTACGAGATACTTTTACCGATTTAAATCAAAACCATGGGTTTTCTTATCAATCTATTATTGAAGCGTTAAAAATCAGCAAAAGAGTAATATATGTCAGCCCAAATTTTGTTGCTGATAAAAAAACTGGTGATCATAAACATGTTGGACTATTCGTTGCCGACGACAACCAATTTGTAATCACTTATCATTTGGAACCGCAAAAAGAAATCGCTGACGAAGCAAAGAGAATAGCTACAAGCGGTTTATTATAAGATACAAAATACAAAAGACGATTCTTGCTATTTTACTATCCAGGTATCCAGAGGACGTTCCTCTGGGGTTTTAGCTGGTGTCAAACAAAGCTATCACGGGTGGTGTGAGGATACCACAGGACGTTCCTGTGAGAGTTTAAAGTTAATTTTACGAAAGTATTCAACCTTTGAAAGATTAAACTATCACGTTATAAATAAGTACGCCCAACATTCCACCTTATTTTGGAGGGATGTGGCCGGTAGGCCAGCCGAACGCCACGTGCTGACTATGAAACATAGTCACACGTAGAGTGGCCCGGATAAAATAATGGTGGGATGTTGGGCGGTAGAAAAAATAACCTGAGTTAATTTTCAGCTTTTAAAGAATTCTCAGCTCGCCACTTGGCGATCTCGGCATGATTACCGCTCAATAACACTTTAGGGACTTCAATACCACTAAAAACTTCTGGTCGCGTATATTGAGGAAATTCCAAAGTCTCGCCATCACTAAAACTTTCGATAGCCGCACTCATCTCGCCACCAAGTACCCCTGGTATCAGACGCACAATACTATCAATAACCGTCATTGCAGGCAATTCACCACCAGTTAACACATAATCACCCACACTAACCTGTTCATCAACCAAAGTTAAGATTCGTTCGTCATAGCCTTCATAGCGCCCACAGACAAAGATATAGCTGTCGCCGCTTTCTGACCAGGTTTGAGCAATAGCTTGCTTCCAGCGCATACCACGAGGTGTCATAAGTACTACTTTAGCGGTCGGGTCATACTTCTTACCATCGGCAATTGCAGCAAATAGCGGTTCTGGCATCAAAAGCATTCCATCGCCACCTCCATAAGGTGTATCATCAACTCGTTTTCGAGCGCCTAATCCAAAATCACGCAAATTAATCATACGAAATTCAACCGCTTTTTGATCCTGAGCCTTCCACATCATCGAGCTATTCAAAACGCCGTCAAACATTTCAGGGAATAATGTAATCACTTGTATCTTAATCATCTTTACTATGATAATCTATTCCCACAAAAAAACCACCCCTGAAGGTGGTTTTTCTAACATATAAATCTCTCAACAATATATATTATTGTTGCTCGCATGAGCAATGTGTCAGTTCTATTCTCGCAGTTCAGACAGTTCGTCTGTAACTATTAATGATTATATATCTAGGTCGTCTAGTTCTGCAAGCTCTTCACGACTCTTTTTTGTGTAATCATAATCGTTATCCACAGGCTCATCTGTTGTGTTATCAACAGTCTCGCTAACTGGAGCATCTGATGATATCGTATAGTTTTCGCGTTGGTCATCATTGTTGATAATCTTAAGATTATAACGAGCGTCGTTCTTTGTTCCAAGGGCACGAAGCAATGTTCGTAGACTTTGGGCAGTTACGCCACGCTTACCGATAACTCGGCCTAAATCTTCAGGATTAACAGTCAAAGACAAAAGTACGCCCTTTTCATCAATAAGTCGTTCTACAGAAACGTCATCAGGATGTCCGACTAGGGATTTTACGATATATTCTATGAATTGTTGGTCTATGGTCGACATAATTGTTCCCCTCACCTATTTGGTTTACTAGTATTTTATACGGAACTAGGCAGCAATTTCTTCTTTTGGTTGGTTTTTGCGTAGTTTGTCAGAGTGACGAACAACTTTTGCCTTGGTAGTAGAAGCAGTAATAACCCACTTAGGCATTACAACACCAGCATCTTTGAGTAGTTTAGCAACTCGTGGTGATGGCTGTGCACCGTTGTCTAGATATTTCTGAACAACTTCAACCTGAACTTTAGCATCTTTAGTATGTGGGTCATAAGTACCGACAGAGGCAACAACGCGACCACTGGTTGGCTGACGTTGAGATTCTTGTACAACTAGGCGGTACACTGCATGACCCTTGTGGCCGACACGTTGTAGACGAATTGATAGCATAAATTTATAACTTCCTTTTATCTTATCTTTAAATTAATTTTACTCTCGTACAATTTTACACTGTTTTGACCATTGAGTCAATCGGTAGAAATTATATTATCACTTAAAAATACAAAAGCCCTAGATAGCAACTGCCCAAACTCAGCTAAGTCACAATAGACGCAGCTTAACATTATTTTATATTCTGAGTTTTATTTAGGCACGCCTCTTCAAAGATTGAAAATGAAGAAACATCTTCTCCAGAGTCGAAATTAGAAATCGTTATTAAAGAAGTATCCATTGCCATATTATTATCAATTCCACTAGTAAGTCCTAGCCCATCTTTATACCTAGCTTTGTATATTTTATTGATATTATTTATTTTTATAACATCTAGTGCAAATTTATGAACACTATCAAGTTCCATGCTTGAAGCAGTAATTAAAATATTCTTTCTAGATGCCAAAAACGATCGATCACTTGGATTGTTTGTAAATGCTATATCTAAATCATATTTTTGCGCAATTTTTGTAATTTCATCTTTATAAAAAACATAAGCATTTTCTAAAAAGTTTGTAGATATCGTAGCACCGCCAAAACCTCCAGCATTATTAGGATTATAAATACTACTAGCACTGAAAGTAATACCATCATATAAAAGAGTTAGTTTAATGTCTTTGTTAGATTGTTTATCAACACCTACTAATTTTATATTGTCATTTTGAAAATAATACTTGATTTCTGAAAGAACTTTATCTTCACTTGGCCTTAAAAATGTTTGATAAAAAACATAGCCAATAGCACAGAATATGATAGCAGAAATCATAACAATAAGAATAATCTGTAATATATTGCCAGACTCAGTTTGCTTTTTATTCACAAGATAGCCTTTCGTAAAATACTATTAAGCTAAGTTAATCAAATATGACAAATATGCACAAGCTAAATTTATTTATCGCGCTTAGCGTATTCTTCAAGGGCAGCCTGTGCAGCTTGCTGTTGAGCAACCTGTTTACTTGGGCCAAAACCAGTTCCCATCAATTTATCACCGACAAAAACGCCAAGTGTAAAAATTTTATCATGATCAGGACCAACTTCTTCCATAACGCGATATTGGGGAGTTTGGTTATCAATGTGCTGTGACACTTCTTGCAAATGTGATTTTGCATCACGCCAACTACCAGATTCCAAAATGCCGCCTAGGGTACTAATAATATTTTTATGAATAAAAGCAGCAGCATCTTCGTAACCACGTTCCAAATAAATTGCACCAGTAATAGCCTCAAAAGCATTCGCCAATATCTGTTGGCGAGCACGATCACTACCCTGTTTTTCGCCACGGCTCATTCGAACCAAAGGTTCATAGCCAAGTGCTACGCCGGCAGCCCCAATACTTTCGGTCCTAACCAAGGCAGCACGCCAGTTGGTTAAAATACCTTCTTGTTCAGTATAGGTGTTATACAAAAAGTCAGTCACGACTAATTCAAGCACGGCATCACCCAAAAATTCGAGTCGCTCATTGTGTTCGCTGGTACTTTTCTTGTGCTCATTAACATAACTTCGGTGAGTAAGCGCCGTAATTAATAATTGCAAATTTGTAAACTCAAAGCCTAGTTTTTCTCTAGCAAAATCCTGGTATGGTGCTGTTTGCATTCCGCTCATATTTATTTCCTATCCTCTTTATAAATTATTTGTATACGTGCGCAGTGCAAGGCGCTAACGAAGCGTGAAGCGAGGCGTACGGGGTGGTACGTCGAATGAGCACTGGAGTTAGTAACGCCGCAATGTGTCGCAGACAAATGATTTATCATAAATTCTCCTGTCTTATTCGTTTCATTGCTAACAACATTAATTTGCCAATATCTTCATATTCAATGACTTCCAACGCATCGTTAAACTTAAACCAACGGATATCATTCATCCACTCTTCTTTTTTAATATCATTTGTGTCACCTTTGGCACGAACTAGATAAATTTGAGTGGTCATAAGTACTAATTTATCAATACGGCGATAGCGGAAGTATATTTTGCCCAACCATCCCAAAATTTCAACTTCATGAAGTCCAGCCTCTTCGCCAATCTCACGCCTGGTAGTTTGTTCGGCGGTTTCACCTTCTTCAATATGTCCTTTTGGAATTGTCCAACGGTCTTTGCCATCCTGAATTAATAGAATTTCAACACCATCTTGTTCATTGCGACGAAAAATAATCCCACCAGAGGTCGGTTCTCGAACAATTTCTTGAATTTGATTTTTCTTACGATTGAAATATTTCTTTATATTATCAAATCGTGGTACTGCTGCTGTCATTCTCTGTATCCCCCACAAGTGAACGGTAGATGGTACCTAGTACCCCGTTTATAAACTTGCTTGAGTTATCAGAACCAAACGCCTTGGCGAGTTCAACAGCCTCATTAATCGCAACTTTTGGTGGAATTGTTTCCGCTTGATGAAGTAATTCATATAATCCGATGCGCAAAATATTGCGATCAATACGAGCAATCTGATCAATTGGCCATTCTGGCGCAACTGGCTGAATTCTTGCATCCAAATCATTTTGCTCGACTAAAACACCTTTGACAAGTGCTTCAACGAAAGTTTTATCATCAATTGCGGTCTCATATCTGCCCAAATTACGGACTAGAATATCATCTACGTCTACTGAAGTATCATTAGACTGCACACGAAATTCATATTCGTATAAGGTTTGCAGAGCAACGATGCGACCGAGGTGGCGGTTAGATGCCATAGCGTTTTAATTCTTTCTTTTGATTATGTTTTTTAAGGTAAAGATTCGTCTCGACTATTTTAAGTTTGCGAGAGCTTTGCCAGATTCTTTGGTTGTTGTACGAGCTTTAACTGGTGACGTTTTGTTAACGCGACGAGCTAGTTCAAGACGTAAGTGACTTCGGCGTAAACCGGTCTTACGTGGGCTAGTTTGTTTCTTTGGTTGTCCCATTTTGAAAAATCCTTGACTAAATTTAATATATTAATTTCTAACGTATTATACCTAATCTATCCTAATAACTCAAGCTGTAATGATTATTTAAGTGCACACATTGACTATTCTAAGCATATGTGTTATCATAGTAGTTAAATAGTAATTAATACTATAATTTATGAATAACGAACAACAAGCTTTCCTAGATAAACATAACCACATTCAATCTCAACGAGATTTATTTACATTAAGAGCCAAAATGAATGCAAGTTCTAACCGCTCTGAAAATCTAGATACTGAACCAGTTTTAGATATAGCAAACAATAAAAATTCAGAAGTTGGTAGGCTGGCGGCTAAAAGAGTATTATCTACACTTCTTACAGCAATACATCCTTAAACTAGATAACGATATTGATAATTCGGCCCGGCACGTAAATAAATCGTGTCGGGTTTTTTGAATCTAATAGTTCCATAATTCTCTTGTCAGCAAGGGCAATTGCCTTCACTTCGTCTTCTGGCGCATCTTTAGCAATAGTTATTTCGGAACGAACTTTGCCATTAACTTGAATTGCAATTGTTATCATATCGTTTGTCAAAAAACTATCATCCCACCTTGGCCAATGATCAATATGAATCGTGTCAGCATGCCCCAATTGGCTCCAAAGTTCTTCGGTAATATGTGGTGCAAATGGTGAAAGAATCTGCAATAAACTTTCGATTGCAAATGTCCAGGCGCTATTTTTGCCAATGCCATATTCAGTTTTTAATTTGTAATAACCATTAACCGCTTCCATCATCGATGAAACAGCTGTGTTAAATTTATCCTCTTCAATATCAGATGTAACTTTTTTGGCTGTTTTATGAGCAATTACCAAAATTTCTTTTTGAGCAGAATCACTTAGTTTAACTTCACCAGCTTCTAGATAATCTTCAACCAAAGTCCAGATACGGTTCAAGAAACGGTACGTTCCAGGTACGCCGCGAGTATCCCATGGGGCTTCCAAATCATAAGGGGCAATAAACATTTCGTAAACGCGTAAGCTATCGGCACCATACCCACTATCCATTATCTCTAGTGGATCAATTGTGTTGCCTTTTGATTTACTCATTTTAGTACCGTCCGGAGCCATAATATATCCGTTATACATCATGCGTTTGAATGGTTCAGGCGTAGAAACAAGACCAAGTTTGTAGAAGAATCGCATCCAAAAACGTGAATACAACAGATGGGCTACGGCATGATCAGCGCCATTATAAAAATCAACCGGTCCCCAATGTTTTTCAACTTCTGGATCCCAAGCTTGCTTATCATTAAATGGATCAAGGTAACGTAAGAAGTACCAACTACTGCAGGCATAGCCGTCTAATGTATCAGTTTCACGCTTACCGGCACCGCCACATTTTGGACAAGTCGTATTGACCCAATCAGTTACTGAAGCTAGGGCCGACGTAGCACCACCGTGGGGCTTGAAGTCCTCTACCTCTGGCAATATGACAGGAAGCTGGTCATCTGGCACTGGAACGGCCCCACACTTGTCACAATGAATAATCGGGATAGGTGCACCCCAGTAACGTTGACGACTAATTAACCAATCGCGCATTTTATAGGTTGTTTTTGAACGTCCAGTCCCCTCTTGTTCCAGCCAAGCCACGATTTCTTCGCGGGCTTCACTACTTTCCATACCATCAAAGCGACCACTATTTGTAAGGATACCTTCACCACAATAAAGGGCATTGGGATTATCAATTCGCTCTAGCCATAAGTCAAGTTCGGCGCAAGTCATTGTATCTTTTGTAATCTCTGATCGAGATAGCCAAACTGGCTCTTGAAGAGCTTGTTCTTCGGTGCTAACTTCATCGCGTTGATCATCAATAAGCTCAAACAACACCGCGTTAACATAGGCCTTTCGGTTGATATTTTTATGGGCTGCATAATATTCAGAAACAACCTTATCGCCTAAAACTCGTACAAGTTTAATGTTTTTGTAACCAGTTTCCTCACTAATTTCACGAATTGAAGCAGCAACGACATCGCCACCATCTTCGGGTTCTATCCCACCGACAACAAAGGCTGTCCAAGGAAATTTTTTCCAACGAACACAAAGATACTTATCGGTTTTAGGATCATAAACAATTCCATGAACAGCATCACGAACAACTTGTTCTTTACCGTCAATCGGAGGGTTATTAACATCTATTCGGTGAGGAATAATAACGGTTTTGATTGGAATATTAAACTTGTTAGCAAAGGCAAAATCACGCTCATCATGCGCCGGAACGGACATAATTGCGCCAGTGCCATAACCTGCAAGTACATAATCAGCTATCCAAATTGGCAATCTGGAACCATTTGCTGGATTAATTGCATAACTACCAGTAAATACTCCAGTTTTTTCGCGCGACTCATTCATACGCTCAATTTCGGACTTTCGAGCTGAATCCTGGATATATTCTTCAACCGATTGACGAGTTTCGTTGGTTAATAAACGTTTTGCAAGTTCATGTTCGGGCGCAAGTACAACAAAGGTTGAACCAAATAACGTATCTGGGCGAGTTGTGAATACTGTCAAAATATCATCTTGACCTTCAACTTTAAACTCAACTTCAGCACCAACAGAACGGCCAATCCAGTTTTTCTGCATCGTCTTAACCATTTCAGTCCAGTTCAAATCATCAGTTGCTTCAAGAATTTCGTCAGCATATTCGGTAATCTTGAAAAACCACTGTTTTAAATTCTTTTTAATAACTGGGTTATGACAGCGCCAACATTTACCACCTTCAACTTGTTCATTAGCTAACACCGTTTGGTCAGTTTCACACCACCACTGTGGACTTTGTTTTTGATAAGCAAGACCGTGAGCTAATAATTGGTTAAAAATCCATTGGGTCCATTTGTAATAAGATGGGTCAGCCGTACTAATTTCTTTAGACCAATCATAGCTATATCCAAGTCGTTTTAGCTGTCGTTTAAAATTAACTAGCGCTTCATCATGTGCAACTCGAGGGGTTTTGCCAAGTTTAATTGCATAATTTTCGACTGGAAGCCCAAAAGAATCCCAACCGATAGGATGATATGCGTTATATCCCTGTTGGCGCTTGGCACGAACTTTAATATCGCTAAACTGAAACGTTCGGCCATGGCCAGTATGTATACCGGCACCTGTAATACCAGGCAACATACTCATTGCATAATATTTAGGTTTAGTACGATCGGAAAAGTCGACTTTATAAGTTTCGTTCTTTTCCCAAACTTCCTGCCACTTTTTTTCAATTTCAATAGGATTATAACGCTTCATAATACTAGACAGTATATCAAACAATACCTCTGTTGAACATAAAACAGTCTAAACGTTTTTTGAAAAGAATTCCGTTTTTCGTTTAATCCACTCTGGAGATTGCCGAACTAAATTAGCTTCATCACTAGTTGAATGCAAAATAACTTTAACAGCTTCTTCCAAAAATATGCCACCTTCCGAGCCTTTAAACAATACAACTGCATTATCTTCTAGAACACTGCGAACAAAAGCTCCGGCGGAAAGTGCATCTTTAAAACTCTTTACCTGGCAACCACGTGACCTAACAGTTGGCGCTAAATACTTTTCAGATTCGTTACCAACAGTTATTACCCAAGACAGCACCTCTGGGTCACATAGCTTACCTAGTGCAACATGTTCAATTTGAGAACTATCACCCAATTCATTCATGTCACCTAACACTGCAATACGCTGTGGTGTTTGTAATAAATATAATTCGCGCATAGAACAAGTAGCAGCTAGTGGGCTTGAATTATAAGAATCATCAATAATTATAGAATTTTTTATACCACGTAACACATTCATTCGCCCTGATATTGAGCATATTTTTGCAAGCCCATTAGCCACTTCTATTTCGTTCATACCAAGCTTAATAGCAACCGCACCAGCAGCAATTGCTGGCCTTAAGGTATGTTCACCAAGCACATTAATTGTTGCTCGCACAGGATTTGACCATTCTGGAGCCACAAACACACCACTATGGCCAATATTAATATCATAATTTTCACTAAGATAATGGTATTCAGCCGCAGCACTCGTACCATACGTATTAACTTTGGCATTTGTTAGATATTTTGAATACGAACCAGCAATATCGTCCCTGTTAATTAAAGCTATTTTAGAAAAATTAGCAACGCCTAATTCTTCGATAGCAACATTATCAACGGTATGAAAAAACTCCATATGTTCGGGAGATACTGCAGTAACTACTCCAATATCAGGGTGTAAATAAGTTCCAAAATGTTTTACTTGACCAATACGATCAGAGCCTAGTTCTTGCACAATTACGTCAACATCAGTTGGCTCATCAATTCTATCTTTGCAAGCACGAAATACCGCTAACCAAGCGCTAATACTTCTAATATTTGCTGGGTATTCAATTCCCAGAATTGCTAGAGGTGCACTAAAGTTAGTATTGTGATTGCCTTCTTGCAACCTGACACGAAATCGTTCAGACAAAACTGTTGCAATAGCAATTTTAGTGCTAGTTTTACCAACACTACCAGTAACGGCAATTAATTTTACTTCGGGATGTCTTTTAAAATAAGATTTAACATATGATTCAAGTTTCTGTTGAATAAAGAGTTTAAACATAATTTTAATTATAACCTATCTTATCAAAATATCTCGCCCCAATAATTAGGACGAGATATTATTTTGCTGCTGTTGCGCGCCCACCCGGGGCACGTTTTTTGTTTGTGTTTGTTTTATCGCGCAAAAGGTTACCCCTTAATTGCGCACCAGCTCTAAAATTATTATCACTCATTACATTACAAAACACAAGCATGGTTATAGTATGTCTAGCTTTGCGGGTCCTGTCGCTCGGTCCAACCCTAGCCACGAAACGGATTACCGTTGTCGCGTCTGGGTGCCGCCCCGCCTCGCGCCACCCTTGATTAATACTAAAATCACCATACGGTTGTACAAAACTTAATTTATTATAGGTTTAGGTACATTAATAATCGACATTTTTTTGTAATAAGCATCAATAACAGATTTGTCATCGAATAATTTGTTCGTCTTATCATTTTTATTAAAGGTAATGTAAAAATATGGGCTATATTGTCCAGAAACGCCTAAATGTCCAAAATATGTATGTAAAATCCCGTTTTTATATACATTGGTATATGCCTCAACGTCATCATAAACTATCCCTTTAGATATTAGGTATGGTTTACTCTGTTCCGTATAAGTTCTAGCGATTTCCCTGAAGTTGTCATATGCGCTCAAATTATTCGAACTAGCTACGACGTAATAATAATCAGATTCGTCTTTATCTAAAAAACAAGTTAATGTTGATTCACTTCGGATATCTATGTGGTTACATTCAGAAACATCAATTGCTACCACGGCCACACCATCATATTCTTGGGGATTAGTTGAAGCCCGATCAATCGGCACGCTTGCAGTTAATATGACTTGATTATCAAAACGTATACCATATTGTTTATTTGTATCTTCAATATATTTCTTACCAGTTGCGTCCACGAATGCAACAGCTGGGCTATTAGATACAGAGACTCCGCTAGAATTAACTTTAGGTTTATTCATGTTATTTATTACAAAAAAACCAATAATGCCAAATATAATCACGATAATCGAAATAATTGCGACAATTAATAGTGTCTTTTTATTTTTTGGAGGTTTCACAACGTCATTTTGTAAAGTTTGAGGCTGTATCGGTGCAAATTGCGGTGCATTTTCAATTGGTACTTGCTGAGGGTTATTTTGATTAAAATAAGATGGAGTATCTGTATTATTGGGCGTATTTGTACTGTCTTGGCCTGGGTTTTGGTATAAATTGTCATCATTCATCATCCTATGATAGGCATTTTATAGTTTATACACAAGCGCGAAGGATAGTTTCTGTATATAAAACAATTACATCTTAACTTTCCGGGTCCTGACGCTCGGTCCACCCCTAGTTTATAAAAATGGATTACCATTTTGTAGTAAACTGGGGTTGCCCCGCCTCACGCCACCCGTAATTACTTACATAAATCAACTTTGTTGTAAACCGTGAACGAAGTCTAGCGGCCGTAAGACATAGATCTTTCACTTTTACCCAAGTACGTCAACTATCATTACTTTATAGACAACGACCTGTGAGAAGCAGCCGAACGCCACGTACTGGCCTAATAAGGTCACGCGTAGAGTGTGCCGTTGGTATAAATGTAATGAGAGTGGACACTTTGAAACAGATATTTTACAAAACATGCTGAGATTTAAGCCAAATACCGCTTGTACTAGTATTTTTTATCAAACTATGCTTAAATAATAGCGTTCAGAAGCACACGCGTATAAGGCAAGGCGGGCGCTTACCTCTCAAGGTAAACTCTCTTCTTAGCACAATCGCTGGAAGCGGTCGATCTGACGATAATTAATGAATCAGATTTAAGAAGAAAAGAGTACCTACATATGGCACAGCAAAATCTATTCATCGGTAGCCTAGCATACGCTACTACTGATGACACACTAAAAGCTTTTTTTGAGCAAATTGGTGCAGTTACAAGCGCACGAGTAATCACTGACCGCGATAGCGGCCGTTCAAAGGGCTTCGGCTTTGTTGAATTCGAAAACGATACAGACAACCAAAAAGCTGTTGATCAGCTAGATGGTAAAGAACTAGACGGCCGAGCAATCAGCGTTGGTCTAGCTCGTCCAAAAGAAGATCGTCCACGTCGCGACAGCGGCAGCAGCGATCGCGGTGGCAACGGTGGTGGTTCATTCCGCCAACGCAGCTGGTAATTAATTACCTCCCGCAAAACTAAAATAACTCGCCCGTAAAACGGCGAGTTATTTTTTTACTCATTTTTATCAGATAACTTATTCAAAAATAACTTTTGTAAAATACATAAAAGCCAAACCAACAACAAACATCAAAAAATTGATGAATGATTTTTTAAGGCTTTTCTCTTTGTGCAACTCCGGTATTAAATCTGACATTGAAATATAAATAAAACCACCAGCTGCAAACGGAAGTAAGAACAATGTCATATTTTCAACATTGTTTACTAAAATATATCCAACAATTACTCCTAATATAGCCGTAAAGGCTGACAATAAGTTCCAAATCAAAGCTTTTAGTTTTGAAAAACCACCATGAATAAGTACGGCAAAGTCACCTAATTCTTGAGGAATTTCATGAGAAGCGAGGGCAATTGTCGTTGCCAAACCAACCTCGGGACTAATAAAAAAAGCCGAAACGATAATTAGACCGTCTATAAAATTATGAATACCGTCCCCTATTAAACTCATATAGGTAAAGGCGTGAACACTACAATCACCCTCGTCGTCATGACAATGATGCCACTTCAATAGCCTTTCAAGTATATAAAATATAACAATACCAAGCAGCAAGAATAGGTAGCCATTTAAACCGGTAGTATCTAATTTTGATTCTGGCAATAAGTGCAAAAAAGCACCACCAAGTAACGCTCCAGTTGAAAACGCTACCAATAACAATGATATTTTTTTAAAAAATTTATCATTAAATCCAAAACTAATAACTCCAACTAATGAAATTAGGCTAATAATAAAAGCGGCAATAAGTGAATAAATTAAAATTGTATTCATAGCTATATGATTATATCCTTAAATTCTCGTTCATTGATAACTTTTACATTATATTGCTGGGCTTTTTTTAGCTTACTAGCACCAACATTGTTTCCAGCAACTAAATATGTCGTATCACGAGCTATTGCAGATTGAAATGTTCCACCTTGATTACGGATTAAGTCGGCCGCTTCTTCTCGAGACATTGATTCAAGCGTTCCAGTAACAACAAAACTTTTACCATCTAACTTTCCCGTAAGTTTTTTATAAATTGGTTTAATTCCTAGTTTTGTGAATTTACTAAGTAATAATTCATTATCTGGATCAGCAAACCAAGCCACAATACTTTCGGCCACGACAATACCGACACCATCAACTTCTTGAAGTTGGTCAATCGTTGCACCTTGTAGCTCATTAATCGAACCAAATTTATTGGCCAAATCAATAGCAGTTTGAATGCCAACATGTCGAATACCCAAGCCATAAATAAATCGTTCTAATTTGGGAGCTTTCGCATTTTGGATTGCATCAATAAGTTTATGAGCAGAGATATCAGCAAAGCGATCAAGATTCAGCAAATCCTCTACGTTTAATTTGTAAATATCCGCTAAATCATTGACAAGGCCGTTTTCAACTAAAGCTATAACGTTTTTATCACCTAAAGTGTCAATATCAAGGGCACCTTTACTGGCAAAATGTTGAACAGCACGGCCTAGCAAAATTGGACCAGTTGCACCTTTTACTCGAAAAACAGCTTCGCCTTCGGGGCGTTCAAATTCCAATTCTGGATATTGCATAGATAGTGCTTTTTCGAAATCAAAAGTTACAGAATCAGTTGGACGAAGTTCCATGACTACTGATTCAATCTGAGGAATAATATCACCAGCTTTAAAAATAACGACAGTATCACCAACTCGAACATCTTTACGTCTAATCTCGTCCGCATTATGTAGGCTGGCATGCTGCACAGTGCTACCGGCGACAACTACAGGATTAAAAACAGCAACTGGCGTAGCAGCACCTGTACGACCAAGACTAATCACAATGTCACGTACTATCGTCGTAGCTTGTTCAGGAGCGTATTTATAAGCGACTGCCGCTCTTGGTTGTTTACCAACAATACCAAGCTCATCAAACATGGCACGATTATTTATTTTAACAACTAAGCCATCCGTATTAAAAGATAGATCATGCCGTTTTTTGTCCCAATTATCAACAAATTTCATTACACCATTTAGGTCTGAGAATACACTCGCCTCTTTATTTCGAGTTAAGCCCAAGGCGCTTAGTGCTTCGTAAGCAAACATATTTGTTGGTATTTCAGATGTTTCATCACGAATCAAATCATAGGCCCTAAACTGTAATGGACGTGCTGCTACAAGTTTCGGATCAAGTTGACGAATCGTTCCTGCCGCTAAATTACGTGGGTTAGCAAATTCTGGCTCACCAGCGGCTAAACGCTTCTGGTTTAGTTTTTCAAAATCTTTTTTCAACATCACAATTTCACCACGAATTTCAGTCCTACCAGATAAGAATCTTTCAAATCCTTCGTGACTACGTAACCTTAATGGAACGTTTTTAATAGTTCGAACATTTTCAGTTACATCTTCACCAACAAAACCATCACCCCTTGTAACCGCCTGTAAAAACAAACCATCTTGATAGATAATTGAGCAAGCTAGGCCATCCATTTTTATATCTGTAAAAAAGTCATGTTCACGCCCTAGTAATAAATTATCCATTCGCTTTGCCCAAGCCTCAACATCAGCTCGATCAAAAACGTCGTTAAGACTAATCATACGCTTAACGTGGTTTACTTTTTTAAAACCACCAATTAATTCACCGCCAACTCGTTGCGTCGGGCTATCTGAAGTAATTAATTCAGGATATTTGGACTCAATCTTTTTTAATTCACCAAATAAACTATCATAGACCGCATCTTCAACTGAAGAATTATCCAAAACGTGATATTCATAGCTATATTTTGCCAATAACTCACGAAGTTCTTTTGCGCGTTTTTCAGGCTGGTTCAGCGTCATCTGCAACCACCTTTCTATATAACAAATAAACGTAACTTGAAACCCAAATGACAGTTGCTGTGCTTAAAATTAAGATGGCAACAGGCACAACGGGAACCCAGTTAGCAGCCGCCCACATGCCATTAACCCAAGAGTTAATTAATATAATCGGAATTAATATTATTGCCCAAGAAATCGATACTACAATAGACATCCATAATAATCGTGATAAAATTCGCAAACGTCGACCAATAACCAAATCTCCAGCTATCTTTACAGCTTTAAATGGATACATTCCTGGAAGTGTCACGATAATTAACGCAAAGAAGGTGCTCGTAATCCAATATAATGACAAAACGGTCAATAACCCGGCGGCAATCCAGAACATCATCGCCTCTACGCCTCCAGTTAGTAGGCCTGTCGAAACGGCAGCACTATATCCGATTATAGCGAGCCCAAACGGTAATAACTGGACCAATAGTACAATCGCAACAATAAGTGTCGCAAGCATTGGTGCACTGGCACTATATAATCCATCGCGAAGTTTTACTTTATGGCCAGCCAACATATTACGGAGTAGCCAAACACTGGTTTGCCATGTAAATAGTACCAAAATAACAGCAAGGGCTTGCTGAAGCTCGGTTAATTCTTGCGATAAGCCGCCAGAAACAGAAGACAAAAACAATAAGCCAGCCTCCCCGACTTTTCCCCATCCGCTAAAAAAATCGCCACTAGTCGTAGATAAAGTAGTTGCCAATGTATTAAAAATATCTTGAGAACCAATTCCAACCAAAACAAAAGTGAAAATTGAGGCTACTAATAGTAATAATGAAAAAGTTTTCCAATTGGCAAAAATTGTTTTTGTGACATATTTTGTAAATGCAAAATAACCAGGCAATTCTAAAGAACGAGCATAATCACGACGCCTGGTACGGCGAAAACTACGATGTGGGCGACGCTTTAAAAATGCCGAAACACGTTCCTTAGTTCTGTAAAATAATCTAATTTTTTTAGACATAATCAAAATTTTCCTTCATTATTTCGAAGTCTAGCAATTCTTTCTTCAAGTGGTGGATGAGTACTAAATAGCTTTGCCATGAATCCAGGTTTGAGAGGATTAGTAAAAAACAAATGAGCTGAAGCTGTATTTTGTTTTTTCATAGGACGCCCCTGAGTTTTTAATTTTTCAAGTGCTGATGCTAATGATTCAGGGTTGCGCGTAGTCATAGCGCTTGTTGCGTCAGCCAAAAATTCACGTTGACGACTAATTGCCATCTGAATAATAGCGGCGATAATTGGTGCGAGTATTATTACAGCTACACCAGCAATCATTGCAACTGGAGAATTACTGCTATCGTTATCATTATCACCAAAAATGAACATTCTAAGAACTATGTCTGAAAGCAATCCAATTGCACTAGCCAGCCCAAAAGCGATCATGCCAATACGAATATCATAATTTTGAACATGTCCCATTTCATGAGCCATAACCGCTTCAAGTTCACTATCGTCCATAATATCAATTAGACCAGTAGTGGCGGCCACAATAGCATGTTTAGGATCGCGACCCGTGGCAAAAGCATTAGGGGCTACGTCATCAATAACGTAAACTTTTGGAACTTGCATACCGGTCGTTATTGCCAAGTTTTCGACTATCCTATAAAAACGAGGGTTATCACGCTTTTCAATCTGTCTTGCACCTGTCATCGCAACGGATATCATTGTTGCAAAATAATACTGGATTAAGGCATATATTAAGGCAGCCCCAATTACGAAATAAGTGATTCTGACGTCACCATAATAGTTGCTAACAACCCAACCAATTGCACCAATAATACCAACAAACAAAGCCATAATAAGAATGGTATTGCGTTTATTGGTGGCAATTGCTTTATACATCTGTTATCTATTATATAGCTTTTCTTGCAAAAAACTACATACGCATCTCTTTAAATGCCTGGTATAACACTGCCAACATTACTTCGTAAGTCTGTGCTAATGCCTCTGTCTTAGCACTGTATAAATATACAATATTATCAACAACTTCTATGTTTATTTCAAATGCCAATGCCTGCAGTTTAACCATAAAACTTGGGTTTAATAACTCAAAACTCGTGACACGTTCCATATCGCTAGCCCAAACTTCATAACGTTTATTAAATTCACCCCATTCTAAGGTAATACGGGTTAGTCCCTTGATGCTAGAAAATGGATTATTGCGTTTTTTACGAACTACAATATTGCCGTAAGATTTTGGAAGCGCAACTTGAGCAATTATATAGTTATCTGAATATTTTTTAGGATTTGGTACGTAATTATATAGCTGAATTAATGTATTATTATAGACTCCAATAACGTGGTTATTAATATCAGATGTGCCAAATTTTCCACTACCGAACAACTGTCCACGGCCTGGCAGCAACAACCATCCCCAATCCGCGCTATAACAATAATTATAGGCTCTTGCAAAGTTAGCAATGACATTGTTATGCATTGATATTTCTTCGGTATTTTGAGTTATGCCATCAAGTAGCCAACTTGATTTATTGTTACGTATAAAACGCCAATATTCCTTAAATGGCCTTTTATCACTAAAAATCAAATCATTAGTCTTAGCATCATATAGTTCATCAACTGAACGAGCACTAACTAACATCGTAAAGCTATCACCTGTGTTGTCATCAGAATCAATTAAGTCCACAAGATCAAGTTTGGTTATTATTGGATTACTAATTAAATTTCGTCGTCCAAGTTGTTTGATAGCCAATACCATAAGTTGATTGTGATACAAATAATATGGTGTCAGATAAGCTTGCATAGCAGCACTATCATTATTACTCCAATCAGTTTGATATTTATTAAAAATATCAGAAGTCTGTTTGTTAAGTAGCGTCATATCCCATGAACTATCTTTTGCTAAAGCTAAAACCTGTTTCTTTTTTGCGATATTTGATAGTTTTGCTATTTTATCAAACCAGTTATATAAACCAGCGCCCATACCAACTATAGCTGCAATCGCAATAAAGACTCCAAAACTAGTACCCGATAATACCCAAACGCCAGCATATATAGCAGATGTAGACCAGCCAATTAAACTGGCAAGCCAAAGCGGCATAAACCTACGAAATATGGCTCCAAAAAAGTGCATTGGAACGTATCCAAGAAGCACTAATAAGCTTTCACCGCCACCACCACTCGAGCTACCACCGCCGCCACTACGACCAAATAGAGTAAGTACGGGATTATTCGCAAGCAAAACTAGCAAGGAATTATAAAACATAAAGTTAGATAACTAACTAAAACTTTACGTCGACTGGTTTTTCGGCTTGTGCTTGTTCTGTTTCGCTTAATTCAAAGAAGTCACGAACTTTAAATCCAAATAGATTTGCAACAAGGTTACTTGGGAACATACTAATTTTTGTATTTAAATCACGTACGCCACCATTGTAAAAACGGCGAGATGCTTGGATTTTATCTTCAGTATCAACAAGTTCTTGTTGTAATTCGATAAAGTTTTGATTAGCTTTTAGCTCTGGGTAAGCTTCTGCAACGGCAAACATGCTCTTTAAAGCACCTTCAAATTGATTATCAGCTGCGGCTGTTTCTTTTACGCCCTTAGCGTTTAAGGCGGCGTTACGAGCTAAAGTAACAGCTTCAAAAACACCACTTTCATGCTTTGCATATCCCTTAACTGTTTCAACTAAAGTTGGAATTAAATCCAAGCGTCGTTTGAGTTGAACGGTAATATCACTCCAAGCCTCTTCAACGCGGGTTCTCAATGTAACTAGTCCATTAAAAGATGCCCAAATAAACAATAGAGCTACTACTATAATTGCCAAAATAATCCAAACTGCTGTCATATATATCCCCTTTTTAATAATTACCAATAAATATATGTCTATTATAGCAAATAATTATTAAAATAACTTAATTTAGAGGCAGAAGAATAGAAGGGAGAGCGGGACTTGGTCACGATAAATTTACCTCGTAAATTTTCGCGACCCCGCCTCAGTCGGTGACGTTCGTCATCCGACTTCCGGCCTTGCAGATTGCCACAGGCAATCTTCACCCACAAGGTCCTCGCCATGCGGGTTTAAGTCCGCGATGTGTACCAATAAAAAATAGCCTCTTACGAGGCTGTTTTTTATTGGTGCGCAGAGCGGGACTTGAACCCGCAAGGTCGTAAGACCAAGAGATTTTAAGTCTCTCGTGTATACCATTCCACCATCCGCGCAAATTGTTAATTGGAGGCACGTGTGGGAGTCGAACCCACTTATAAGCTTTTGCAGAGCTCCACGTAACCGTTCCGTCAACGCGCCATCTGCAAATTATTATAGCAGAGAAAACTATACTTTAAGCAAGCCTAAATGTCCAGGAATAATGTAATAATAAATAAAAGCATATTATACAATAAAAAATCTATAATATTTTTGACAAGAATTTATGACTAAAATTATTGTATAATAATCTTTTTTAAAACTAGGCGGCTTTAGATAACAAATTCAACAGATTAACTTTTGAGATTGCGCCGACAGATGAGCCTACTATTTGTCCATTTTTGTATACCAAAAAAGTTGGTAAGCCACTAATTCCAAGCTCTTGAACCAAATCCATCTCAACAGATGCATCTAATTTAACAATTTCAGTCCAGTTTTTTGTTTCTTCGGCTATGGCATTAAGTACCGGTTCCATACCACGGCAAGGTGCACACCAAGGTGCCCAAACATCAAGCAAAACAACCTTTTTCGACCCCAAAACATCTGCAGCATAAGTACTTTTTGTAGTTGACCTCATAACATCCCCTTTTTGTTGTTTTTATCAAATGTAATAATAACAATAATCGTTGACATACGCAACATATAGCGCCTATACTTAAATTTAGACACAATATATGGGGATAAGGGAGTATATATGAAAGAAACAACAACACAAAACACTGTCTCAAATGAAGACGAAAAGATAGCTGGAATACACAAAATTGGATGCGAAATACCAGCCGTACCAGCTGCATTAACTGAGCCTAAACTAAGCGAAAATGCATGGTATATTGGTAGAACTCGTTACGCTCGTCGAGACAGTACTGGTACGCCAGTCGAAACTGCCAAAGAATTATTTTGGCGAGTTGCTTACAATATTGCGAGTGCGGATCGTTTATATGGTGGAACTGAAAAAAATCACATAACAACGGCTATGTCGTTTTATAAACTTATGGCATCACGACGTTTTTTACCAAACACACCTACCTTACTAAATACTGCAAAACCAAATCAGCAATTATCAGCATGCTTTGTGTTACCGGTACCAGATGATTTAAACGGTATTTTAGAATCAGCTACGGATATGGCAAAAATACATAAATCAGGAGGTGGTACAGGCTTTTCGTTCTCTCGCTTACGTCCAAAAAATGATATCTTGTCATCGTCTGGTGGTACCACGACCGGACCAATCTCATTTATGCAAATGTATAACGATATGACATCAGCAATTCGCCAAGGTGGCGTCAGACGTGGTGCGAATATGGGCATTTTGCATTATAACCATCCCGATATATTACTATTTACAATCTATAAACTTGATGAATTTTCGTTAACAAATTTCAATATTTCAGTTACTACCGATAAAGCATTTTTTGACCAAATTATCATTGATAAAGAGCTATTAGCCGATAACTACGAAGAGGGCTTTGATTTTGATGCAATAATTGCCGAAGCAAAAGCAGCTCATCAAACTCGCGATATCGATCTTAAGATTGTACTTCTTGACGCTGTTGTTAAAAAATTAACAGAATGGTGCGTCGAAGAGACCCCTGGTTACGGTTATCCTCTAATTAACCCACGCAACCAACAAGTCGTAAGACGATTAAATGCCAAAAAAGTTTTTGATTTAATCACTCGTTTTGCTTGGCAATATGGCGATCCCGGAATGATTTTTATTGACCGTATTAATGATTCACGGGCCAACCCAACGCCCCAACTTGGTCAAATCGAGGCTACAAATCCATGCGGTGAACAGCCACTATTACCCTACGATGCTTGTACTTTAGGTAGCATCAACCTTGCCCTATTTGTTGATGGAAAAGATTTTGATTGGGATGCTTTACGCAATACGACGCATGAATCAATGCACTTTTTGGACAACGTTCTCGATATGAATGATTATCCAATTAAAAAGGTAAAAGACATGGTACGTCAAATTCGTCGAGTTGGCCTAGGTATTATGGGATTTGCCGACGCACTACTTGCCATGGAAATTGGCTATAACACAGATGAAGGTGTTGGAATGGCTGAACGTGTAATGAGATTCATTCAACACGAAGCCGACGTTGCATCCGAAGAGTTAGCTGTGAAACGTGGCTTATTTCCAGCATTTAAGGGATCAATTTATGACAAACCCGGTGAAATTAAACCACGAAATGGTGCACGCACTACTATTGCACCTACTGGCACAATAGCTATGTTTGCCGAAACTTCAAGCGGCTGTGAACCATTATTTGCTTTAACTTATGCAAAAAACACAATTGAAGGTAAACGAATGTTTCAATCTAGCCCATATTTTACGGCTGCTTTAAAAAAGCGCGGACTATATTCGGAAGAATTACTTGAACAAATCCAAAACAACGGTGGATCTATCCAAAATATTGATTCAATTCCAAATGATTTAAAAAGAACATTTGTAACCGCTAGTGACATCACGCCAGAATGGCATCTTAAAATCCAAGCGGCATTCCAAAAGTATGTTGATAATGCTATCTCTAAGACAATTAACTTCTCAAATAGTGCAACCATCGAAGATGTTAGAACTGCGTATATAACGGCCTACAATACCGGATGTCGTGGCATAACAATTTACCGAGACGGTAGTCGCGAAAAGCAAATTCTTGAAGTTAAAAAAGATGATTCGTACTTTGACAAACTTGCTGGCAAAAAAGAAGAAAAAACAGAATTTCAACCAGAAGTACGCATCATGCTAAAACCACGCCCTGATGTATTAAATGGCCGCACACATAAGGTTATAACACCTTTGGGTAAAGCTTTTGTTTCAATCAACGAAGACGCAGATGGCAATATTTTTGAAGTTTTCATTAATGTTGGCCGTGCCGGATCAGACATAACAGCCGACGCTGAAGCAATTGGACGATTAATATCTCTAACCTTCCGCATCCCTTCCGACTATGCCTCTGACCAAATAGCACAAAAAGTAATTTCACAATTGCGCGGTATCGGTGGCTCAAGTTCAACTGGTTTTGGTGCCGATCGCGTCAGGTCACTTGCTGACGCTGTAGCCAAGGCAATCGAACAACACCAGGCTTCAAAGATAGTAAAACCTACTGATTCAGATTCAAACAAAAATGAGACTATTCCTCTTTGGGAATCCGAAGCTCCCAGTAAAATTACCGATATCTGTCCAGAATGTGGATCGGCAAGCCTACGATATATCGAAGGCTGTCAAAAATGTGAGCTTTGCGGTTTTAGCAAATGTTAATTAAAATAGTAAATAATTTAAAAATAATAAAGGAATATAAATTATGAAAAAACGTACCATAATTCTAATAATCAGTACAGTTTTATTAATCGCATTAGCTACAACTGGCTTTGTACTATATAAAAATGGGATAATTTTCCCCAAAGCAACTCAAGTAGAACAAAAAACAACTGATACCGCAACGGATGACACAACAACCGTTACGTATAAGGGTCATGAACATATTTCAGCCCTTTTATTATTGCAAGCCACCGCTAAAACCGAAATAAGCGGTACTGGCGAAAATGCATTCGTAACTAGTATCAATGGCGTAAAAGCCGATACGGCTAAAAAACAATTTTGGTCATTTGAAGTTAATGGCGAAGCTGCCACTGTCGGTGCTGGCAGCTACATAACTACAGATAACGACACAATTACATGGAAGTTGAGCACCTACTAACATGACAAAAAATAAAAAATATTTATTAATATCTGTTTGTTTAATTATCCTAGCAGTCGGTTGGAGAATGATTAACCGTAGCTTTCAATTCGCCCCAAACCTTGAATTAATTACTGTCGCAAGCGTACTAGCAGCAGTAATTCTTGGTTGGAAAGCAGCAATAATAGTGCCCTTGGCATCAATGATTTTGTCAGATTTAATTATTGGCAACTCATCAATCTTTGTCTATACTTGGAGTTCCTTTGCCTTAATTGGCCTTGGAGCATTACTACTTAAAAAATTGAATAGTAAGCCAAAGTCACAAATTATCTATTCATTTGGGTTTGCTATCGCTAGCTCGTTTGCATTTTTTGCAATCACCAACTTTGGTGTTTGGACAGAGGGGTGGTTTCCTGCAACTTGGGAAGGTCTAATTGACTGCTATGCAGTAGCTATACCGTTTTATCGCACAATGTTAATCGGAAATATAATTATAGTTCCAGCAGCAGTTTCGATATGGCAGTTGGTTAAAGCTCGTCAAACAGCCAAAAACATTATAGTGGACAGCTCAATTTAGTTTTATTGAATTGATATTAGCTCAATATCAAAAACTAAATCAGAATTTGGGGGAATATTTGCAGCTGCCCGCTGTGAACCGTAAGCCATAGCAGAAGGAATAATCAATCTTCGCTTTCCGCCAACCTTCATCCCGGGAACTCCAATCGTCCAGCCTTTGATAACTTGACTTAGGCCAAATGTTGCTGGACTACCAAAATCAAGTGAACTTTGAAATATAGTTCCATCAGTTGCCAAAGCACCAGTGTAATGAGCGGTAATAGTTGCAACTGAGGGCACTACTTCGCCAGTTCCTTCAACTAAATCAATAACAGCAAGTTCTGTAACTTTTTTAATGGGTTCAAATTCGGCAAGCTTTGTACCTTCTAATTTATTATTTTTCATATATACATCCAATCATCAATAAATTAATTTGTCATTTATGGTGCAGCAGGTGGAAAAAAGTTTTCACTCTTTAAGAGATGAGTATAGCCGTTGGAGGTCGCTATTAGACGTTCAATATCGTGAGTACACCGTTATCAAGTGAGTGCTGGTACTTACACTAGTATAAAGAGCTATAATAGAAGCTATGTCAAAAGAGTCGGAGTATGTCAAAGACCTTAATCAGCTAAAAGACGAATCCATAGATGACCTTGAGAAATTGCTCAGTTACTCCAAAGAACTCATCGGTTCAGCCAAATTCAAACATTTTATTCAAGCTAAAACGGTTATACGATACAACACATTCAGTGCTATGTATCAAAGAGCCGATGCGGTCCTGGCATTAACACGCACAAATCAGGGTAACGTGGCTAACATCATTGTTCGCTCGATGTGGGAGACGTTAGCTGAGTATGATTTTATAAATCTGAAGAAATCAAATATCAATCTAGAAATTAGGTTAGCTACTGAGTCAAAGCAGCAATTGAGTACATGGACAGATGTTCAGCGACTTCGTTCGGCGTATCCAAATGCCGAAACCTGGAAATCAACCATATCTGATGATGCTATTACAAAGACAATAGCAAGGCGTAAATCCGAGCAGACACGTTTTAGCCAAACACACCCCGACATAAATATAAATGACTACAAGTCTCTTCTAGGACGCTTAAAGGCAATCGATGAATCTAATCTGGCTAAAAATCCTGACTTTCAAACGCTAACTCAGTTCGATTATAGGAGTGTATACTCTCTTCTTTCGAGCGATACCCATTCAACCGTCTTAGGAAATATGAATAACACCAGAATAGATCCAAAGACTAGTCTCGAAATACGGCTAGATGCACCTCTATACGAAGCTGTCCGTGCCTCTCATGTGGCATATAAATTTTTTCTAAAGCTACTTCAAAATATAAATAAGACTCAGAAGCTCAAGAGAGGTGATGAACTCAAACACTATCGAACAACTGACAAATCACACGACATTAAATACAAACAGCTTCAAGATAAATATGACTTTTGATTTAATTCAGCCTAAAGAATAATTAGCGATTACCTTTAGCACGGTTGTGAGGCTTGCAGAGCATTTCGCAATTCTCTTTTTCGGTCGAACCACCCTTACTCCACGCAGATACATGGTCGGCGTCCATATCATTCAACGCCCAGATTTTATCCTTATTCGCATCATGACCAATAGCACAGTATGAACAATTCGAAATACCTTTTGCTTCAGCGTCTTTTGTCTGTTCTGCATAAACAGTCTTTTTCGTCGGTTCATCGAATACACGCACATTTAGTAGCTTTGTGTCAGTAGAGCCGCCCAAGATATATTCAAACACTCCTCGACGGTCCTTAATCTCATAACTGCCAAGTAAGTTTCGAAGCTCTTCGGATACTTTCTGCGGATCATATGTGTTATCGTGATACGTCTCGTAGAGTCTGCCCCACTCGAGTCCTTTCATCTCGCTCTCCACATCAGTGAATACACTAGAAATCCAGTCAATAACTCGATTGAAGTGAGCTTTCAATTCGTCGATGTTATCGTCGTGGCGATGCTTGCTCATGTAATTATCAACCGCCCCATGACCTACCCAATCAAGTGCACATTCGAGATATGCTTGTCGCTTAACATCACCGGAAATATAAGCACTCCATTTTTGAACAAGTGAATTCTGGCTATTACTAAATTCTTCTCTCGCAAGAGTAACGAATGGTCCAGAATATACAGCATTTAGTATCTCTTGCTCTGTGAGTGGTACTCCGGCAATATTTATTGTTCTGAACCAATCTTTGATTTCCGGCTCTTCACCTTCACAGACATATATAAGTAGGGGTGCCTCAAGTATCTTTTTTTGCAGAGTAACCGCCATACCACTATAGAACTGCTCATGACCATTCGCATCTATCCAAGGAAACTTGCCAGCTATAAATCGGCCTATGCTTGTGATGCGTTGTTGTCCGTCGAGCACCTCATAGGTATCTTCGCCAGTCTTATTAAAATACAGAAGTCCTATAGGATAGCCCTTAATTATGCTGTCGACTACAGCCACATCTCTTTTGCCGTCAGCATAGATATAATTACGCTGATATTCTGGCTGAATAGTGAGCTTGCCATTTAGACCGAAGAGCCCTTTGCCCTCATACTCGTTATATTCAAAACCTTCTATTACATCCTCGATTTTCTTTCCTGTATCTTGTGCCCAGAGTGTTGTATTCATGCTGTAACCTTTCGATGTTTGATGAACAATTTCTTAAAAGTTTCTTTGCTATTAACGTAAGTGCTGCGTCCATAAATCCCATCGGGGTCTTGGCCAACCCCTCGATTTGCACCAAGTATTTCAAACTGTTCAGAAGAATATTTGTCCATGAAGCTAATCGGCACCCCCATAACACCATCGTAATCGCTCGGAATTGAATCTACGTATGAAACATCGATAGCATCGTAATTATCGTATCTATCGTATGATGTCTTGCCTTGCATTTTTTTATTGAACTTTAAGTTATCCGCCATGGTCATTAAACTAAGCGGCTGATGTCTTCGCCCATGATCCAAATTAGTGTACCAACGCACACCCTGAACTCTTGTAATATATACTTTTCTACCTTGTTCATTCACTTTGATTTCACGGACTTGGTCAAGATTTGCAATAGCTTCAGGTATTTCATAAAACATAGCTCCGCCATTCACTTTTGCATTGTTCCCAAGCCATAATTTATTAGCTTTTATCATAGGGAAGATTTCTTTGTAAGTGATGGCATTCATATTTCCAATTACCAAAAACTTTTTATTAAACTCAAACAATTGACTCATGTATTCACGAAATAAGCTGAACGGTGGATTTGTAACTACGATGTCAGAATGTTTTAACAGTTCGATACATTCTTCACTGCGGAAATCACCGTCACCTTTTAAGGGTCGCCACTCGTTGTTCTTGTTTGCTTTTAACTGTTCGGCAATGTCTTGAAGGGTAAATGAGCCATCTCCATCAACATCGCCAACTTCGTTAATGACAAATTTATTAGCGGTTATCTTTGGACGACCTTTTTCGGGCGGTAATGTTTTGTCGTCACCAAACAAACCAAGTTGTGAGTTGGCAACCGGAGACGGCTTATAGCTGGTAGTAATTAAACTTTTAAGTCCTAATCGCTTGAAATTTAATACAAAATAACGGAAAAAGTTACTTTCAAACGGATCGTCACAGTTACAATAAACAACCTTACCTTTGAAAGCATTTTTGTCGTATTCAATATATGCTTCTATTTCTTTTTGAATATCATGAAACTGGGTATAGAACTCGTCGTTTTTTGCTTTACGTGCTGCACTGAGATTTTTATTTGCCATATCTGATAATGATTATAGGGCAAATGTCTATAAAATGGGAACTTAAGATTTCTCGTTTTCTGTTCGCTTCTCTGCTCGCCCAAAAGGTGAATCAATCTTTGAGAATGGCACTTTTGCTTTATGGTCTTTAAACATTTGGGTAATAGTCTTCGATTTTATATGACTAAATATCCATCTATCTGCGTAGTAGTAGGTGTACCAGTTCATATGGTCTACCTCATCACGAGTACATTTAAAGGTTCGCATACGCATATCGTCGTTAATGAGCAACAAGCAGCGTGTTGGTGAAATTGGTAATTGAAAAACGGCATTGACGTAACCAAGTCCCATCCATTTTGGTCGATTATCATTTTCGGGGGCGTAGTGAGTAACTGGATTGTCCGATGTCACAAAGTGTTTTGATGTAGTCTCAGTACTCACTAATACAGCTTTCTTTAGTCTCATAAGCACAAAGTACAGCTCTTTGCTCATAGCTAGAGTAGTGCCCAAAAAATATTGATCCATTGGGTCATACACAACTTTCATTTTGCCTTCGAGTAATGCCTCTCTGGATTCTTCGGCTTTCTTATATTCGTACTTATCGCCTAGTGCAGCCTTGGCATCACGATGGAATACTTCTTCATGAGAGGCAATCATCTGCATGTGCACTAATGACATCTGTCCGAATGACTCAGCCCACTGTTTTCTTTCTTGCACATTTCGGGTATGCAAGAAGGCTATATATGAAAATAGATTACCCTTCTGCTCTTCTGGCAGCTCAACAAAACCATCAGGCATTGTATCCAAGAGCTGTAGCAATTCAGCACCTTGACCATCTATATCCGCAAAGACATCTTCAAGCTCAGCAGTCTCGCCCTTATCGCCAGTGTCTTTAAATGTATATAGATCCCGTTGGCCAGCCACATTCTTAATATTGGTTGCATAAGGTTCCTTATCAATTTCGTACGCATAGATTTGAGCAGGTTTGCCTTCGATAGCGAATCTACGTAGATAACTCTGGGGCACAAAATGATGGATAGCTCGTAGCTTGTCCTTTCGTGAATATTCTCGGGGCTTTTTTGCCATGTATTTAGTATAACTAATCTGACACCAAAACTGCTAAAGCATAGCAAACGCGACTAGTTATACTACCAAACTGTCAGAAAACTCATCATCAATTTGTTTCGATTATTTTTTGCTACTGCCATTTTTTCGGCGAACACTTCTTCATTATTCAAATGACGATAGAATGTATCCCGACTTATACCTGCATATCTACATGCGTCTGTAATATTGGAGTTGGTTTGTATTGCAGCTATCAGCTTGGTCATAACTTTAGCGTCTATTTTTAATGGTCTACCTAAGGCTTTTTTGGTGGTCATAAATTCCTTTTTATTTTTTTACGTTTCTACTAATAATTATACAGATGGGCATTTATTCAACTTCGGTCCTGAAACACGTCCTAGGCGTCTCCAGAGGGGTTACAGAGGGTGTTCTTGTTCATCTATTTAATAGCCTAAGCTGTCATTCACAGCCCGTAGACTTTTTTCTCGGATTTCCACGGTGGGAACGGCATTTATACGCCGCAATTAACTTGCAATTTGTCAAACATAAGCGTATAATTAGTAGCATCGAACTAAGCCTCTAGGTGTCTTCAGGGCACAAACACAATTTTTAGAGGCCAGCAGCATTAAACCAATATTAAACCCCTCGTCCGTTCAACGAGGTAAGTATAGTATTGGATTTTTTAATGCTTACTTCTACGAACACGAGTGGCGATTTAGTCACCTCGGTAAACGAAGAACAAAAACTCTCAGAACAAAAATTAACAAACAAAAATGAAGTAGAGCTTACGCCTTTACAACGAAGGAAGAAGGACGCTTTAGATATGGCAGAACTTATCTATAACATATATAATAGTAACTGTCCAATATCATTAGGTGAAAAACAGAAAGGAAAGAACAATGTCTAAGGAAAATCTTGCAATAGCACTATGTAGGGTATCGTCACTCGAACAGCTTAAGAACAACAGCCTAGCGACACAAAAAGGTAATGTATTCGAGGCCGCAAAAAAACTGGATGTAACAATTCCGGAAGACGGAATTTGGGCAGGTCAAGTGTCCAGCAAAAAAGGTGTGAATTATGACCGTAAAGATTTGCTTCAAATGTTTGAATACTGCAAGAAAAACAAAAGCGTTAAATATCTTATTGTTCAAGAAGTTGATAGATTGATGAGAAGCCCAGATGAGCAGACATATTGGTGGGTTAGGTTTTGGTATGAGCTAAAGGTAAGAATATGGTTTGCAGATAAGCCTGAGCTAAATGAAGATACTCATATAGCAAGCCTGCTTCGTTACATGGAAGGCTGGAAGGCTGGTGGTAGTAATGAGGAAAGGATTTCAAAATCCATAAATGGACAAACTGCTGCTCTAAAAGCTGGTAGATACCCATTTTCGCCCAAACCAGGTTACATGAAAGGAAGACAAGTCGGAGTTCCTGAATTACACCCGACTAGAGGCAATGTATTACGTAATGTGCTTATAAGAATGTACGAGCATATAGTGGACCCAACAGAAGGGCTAATTGAATTAAACAAAAGCGAATACACAGTGGGACGTGTACCAGTAAAAATGGATAAATTTCGCAAGATAGCTACTGACCCGTTCTATGCTGGAATTGTTCAGATAAGTAAACAGGTTAATGTTCGCAATGAAACTGGTCTACATGAGCCTTTAATCACACTGGAGCAACATCAAGAATTAGTGAGAATATTTGATGCAAAAAAGAAAAATCAATTAGGTCCACGTAAAAATGGCAATCCAAACTTCCCGCTAAACACTATTACTCAACACGACACCTGCTTAGAACTAAAAAACAAAGGTAAGCTCGTTGGTTTCGAGCACGATAACGGCAAAAACCATAACGTAATTTATGCTAGGTATAAATGTCGTACGTGTAACATCTTAGTAACCCGTGATGAACTGCACTCAAAAGTTGCTCAACTATTCACTGACAATCCCATAAGTATAGAGGGCATAAGAAACCTCTCAGAAGCTCTGGACACCGTATGGAATAGAAGAAATGCTCAAGCTAAGCAGGATAGTGCTCGTATTAACCAGCAAATTAACTCTCTTCGCCAAGATATAGATAACCGTGCAATGGCTGCTATTGATCCATCGAATGCAGCAATCAAGCCAGAAATACTGTCGAATATCGAAAAGATGAAATCTCAAATAGCAGAGCTTGAGAATCAGCTAACCACATTAAATGAAAAATCAGATACAGATAAACAGCGTTTTCTGGACTTCGCTTTCAACTTCGCCATCAATATGCAGGAGAGCTTCTTCTCTTTAACACCCGAGGATGCTAAAAAGTGTAAACAAATCATTTTTCCTGCTGGTTTTCGCATGGACTCTGACAAAAATGTTTACACCCCAGAAATCAGCCCTCTTATCAGATTGGCAACAAATAAAAAAGCCCCAGAACATACGTCTGAGGCACTTTTGGTGCGAGTACAGGGACTCTAACCCTGGACCTTTTCCTTGGGAAGGAAACGCTCTAACAGCTGAGCTACACTCGCATGTAAATATATTATAGCGTGCATTACATTCATTACACAGATTAAACATATAAAAGCTATGAATATTACCTTTAGTATCTTATAATTCAAATAGATATGAAAAAAAGTGTTATTGAACAGGCGGTAGAAGCCCCTGCTGAGCTACTTGAAAAGACGATCGAAATGTCCGAGAATTTTGGTCGAAAAATGAAGAAGCGTAAATTTTTTAGCAAGCCTCAAAAATATTGGAATACACTTGGCCCAGGATTAACTACCGGCGCAGCCGATGATGATCCATCTGGAATCGCAACTTACTCACAGACTGGTGCACAATATGGTTTTTCATTACTTTGGCTAGCTGCCTTTACTTTTCCATTAATGGGCGCCGTTCAAGAAATGTGTGCCAGAATTGGCCTTGTTACAGGTCGTGGTTTAGCATCAAATATTCGTACTCATTTTTCTAAAAAAGTATTATACGTTTCGACGTTGCTACTTTTTGCTGCCAATACTTTTAATATTGGCGCCGACTTAGGTGTAATGGCAAAGACACTTCAATTATTAAATCCAAGTTGGAATTATATTTTTCTTATAGTTGGAGTGACTGTATTACTTCTTGGCTTCCAAATATTTATTCCTTACAAGCGTTACGCAAAATACCTAAAATGGCTATCATTAGTTTTATTCGCCTACGTCGCATCAGCAATACTAGCAAATCTTGACTGGAGCAATGTTTTAACTCATTTTGTTATGCCTTCAATTACATTTGAAAAAGATCAGCTGCTATTGATATGCGCCATCCTAGGAACAACAATTTCACCATATTTATTCTTTTGGCAAACTTCTCAAGAAATTGAAAATGAGATCTCTCACGGTTTAACTACAATTTTTCAGCGACGCGGAACTAACAAAGAAGAAATTCATGATATGCGAACCGACGTTTGGTCGGGTATGTTCTTCTCTAACCTAGTTATGTTCTTTATTATTGCTGCCTGTGGTGCCATCCTATTCCCTCACGGAATCACCAACATCACCTCTGCCGCTCAAGCAGCTGAAGCTTTGCGACCATTTGCAGGCGAATGGACCTATTTCTTATTTACTATCGGAATTCTTGGAACGGGTATGCTTGCAATCCCAGTATTAGCTGGATCTAGTTCGTATGCTATTACTGAAAGTTTTAAGTGGCACGAAGGTCTAAGTAAAAAATTAAAAAGCGCCTATGCCTTTTATGGAATTATCATTATTTCTATGATTGTTGGACTATGTATTAACTTCATTGGGCTTAACCCAATTAAAGTATTGATCTATTCCGCCGTCGCCAATGGCGTAGTTGCACCACTAGTTTTAATTCCTATTGTAATTATTAGTAGCAACAAAAAAATTATGGGTGAATGGGTCAACAAACCAATAACAAAATTTGTTGGCTGGATTGTCGTTGCAGTTATGTTAGTAGCTGGAATCGCCGCAATCATCTCTCTATTTTTGTAATCTTTAATCTCACATTATTTTGTAGATTATCTATTTTTTTATCGTCCCCTCTCATTACATTTATACCAACAGCACACTCTACGTGTGACCTTTTCAGGTCAGCACGTGGCGTTCGGCTGCTTCGCACAGTCTGTTGGTTATAAAGTAATGATAGTTGACGTACTTTGGTAGGATTGAAAGATTCATGACTTACGGCAGTTATTAAACACAGATACAACTTTACCAAGGTGCGACCTTGAAAAGGCTAAACTATCACGTTATGAATGGTTAAGCCAAATATTCCACCTTATTTTGGAGGGATGTGGCCGGTAGGCCAGCCGAGCGCCACGTGCTGACCAAAGGTCACACGTAGAGTGGCCCGGATAAAATAATGGTGGGATGTTGGGCGGCAGAAAGGATAAAACAAAAAATAATACTCGCCATTAAAATCTGGCGAGTATTATTAATTTTGGACTTAAATTAAAGGTTAAAGAAAACCTTATTGCCATTATATTGAGCACTGGCACCAAGCTCTTCTTCGATTCGAAGCAACTGATTGTATTTTGCAACACGATCAGTTCGTGATGGAGCACCGGTCTTAATTTGACCAGCATTCACCGCAACAACTAAATCAGCAATTGTCGTATCTTCAGTTTCACCTGAACGATGCGACACAACAGCCGTATAGCCTGCCCTATTTGCCATCTCGATTGTATCCAAAGTTTCAGTCAATGTACCAATTTGATTTAATTTAATTAAAACTGAATTTGCAATGCCAAGTTCAAGACCTTTTTTAACCCTTGAAGTATTAGTTACAAACAAATCATCACCAACAATTTGAATTTTGTGGCCAAGTCGTTCAGTTAGTTTTTTCCAACCGTCCCAATCTTCTTCAGCTAAACCGTCTTCAAGTGAAATAATTGGATATTTGTTAGTTAATTCTTCGTAATAATCAATTAGTTCATCTGTTGTAAAGAAGCGATTAGCTTTCCAGAAGTAATATGAACCAGATCGGCCAGCTTTGGCAGCTTCTTCGTACATTTCAGTTGCAGCTGAATCAATTGCAATTTTAAAGTCAGCACCTGGTTTGTAGCCAGCCTTTTCGATAGCTTCAACAATCAATTGCAAAGCCTCTTCATCCTCAGAAAGATTTGGTGCAAAACCACCTTCATCACCAACTGAGGTGGCAAGTCCTTTTTCTTTTAGAACAGACTTTAGATTATGGAAAACTTCAGCACATTGGCGCAAAGCTTCAGCAAAACTAGTTGCTCCAACTGGCATAATCATAAATTCTTGGATATTAACGCTGTTATCAGAGTGCTTACCACCGTTCAAGATATTCATCATTGGCACTGGCAAAACTTTGCCATTTACGCCACCGATATATTTGTACAAGCTCATACCTAATGTGCCAGCAGCGGCACGGGCAACAGCTAGTGACACGCCAAGAATTGCGTTGGCACCAAGCTTACTTTTATTTTCAGTACCATCCAAATCAATCATAGTTTGGTCAATAATAGATTGCTCCAAAACATTAAAACCAATAAGTGCTGGCGATATAGTCTCATTGATGTTCTTAACGGCTTGTAGCACGCCCTTGCCCAGATATACCCCTTTGTCGCCATCGCGAAGTTCAACCGCCTCAAAGGCTCCAGTTGAAGCACCAGAAGGTACGGATGCTCGGCCGATAAAGCCGCCAGCTACTTTAACTTCTACTTCTACAGTTGGATTGCCACGAGAGTCCAAAATTTGTCGTGCGTGAATTGATTCGATAGTTTGATTTTGTTTCATAATTTCTCCTAATTTAATTTTACTATACTATGACCTGTCATTTCGTCCGGAACTGCTTCACCCATCAAATCAAGCATAGTTGGCGCAATGTCGCATAGCTTACCGCTGCCAATTTCTTTGATTCGATTTGAAACAACAATTACCGGAACATCAAATGTGGAATGGGATGTAATTACAGCGCCCGTTTGCGGGTCAATCATGTATTCACAATTGCCGTGATCGGCCGTTATAATCGCTTCACCATTCACACTTTCAAGTAATCCAATAATTTTCCCAACACATTTATCAATTGTTTCGACAGCAATAATTGCCTTATCCATTTTACCAGTATGTCCGACCATATCGCCATTCGCAAAATTTACTATTATGACGTCGTATTTTTTGGATTCAATTGCGCCGATAACTTGGTCTGTAACTTCTATGGCAGACATTTCAGGCTTCAGATCATAAGTTGCGACCTTAGGTGACGGTTCCAAAATTCTGTCTTCACCGGTATATTGTTTTTCTTCGCCACCGTTAAAAAAGAACGTAACGTGAGCGTATTTTTCGGTTTCGGCAACTCGCAATTGGCTATATCCAAGTTTTGAAATATATTCGCCAAAAGTATTATCAATAGTTTGAGGTGTATATGCAACCTTGGTATTTTTTAATGCACTATCGTATTCGGTCATAGTAATAAACAATAAATTCTTTGGAATGGTATTTCTAGCAAAACCATCAAAGTCATCATCAGTTAACGCATGAGTTATTTGCCTAGAACGATCAGGGCGAAAATTGAAAAAGATAACCGAATCATCATCCCCAACTTTAGCTATAGGATTGTTTAAACCATCAATAATTACCACTGGTTTTACAAATTCATCAAATATTTTTTCGTCATAAGATTTTTGAACAGCTTCTAAAGCAGACTTAAATCTATCGCCAACTCCAGATACTATGGCATCGTAAGCTAATTGAACTCTGTCCCAACGATTATCACGATCCATACCGTAATAACGACCACCTATTGTCGCAATTCTACCAACCCCAATTTCTTGAATTTTAGTTTCAAGATCTTTTATATATCCAGCGGCAGTATCTGGCATAGTATCGCGACCATCCAAAAAGGCATGAATATAAACATTTTTCAAATCATGTTTTTTAGCTAATCCAAGCAACGCGTACAAGTGATCTTGGTGACTATGAACGCCACCATCAGATAACAAACCAATCAAATGTAGCGCATGGTTATCAGTTTTAGCATTTTCAATCGCTTTTAATAAAATCTCATTTGTAAAAAAGTCACCGTCTTCAATTTCTTTGGTAATACGAGTTAACTCTTGGTAGATTATCCGACCTGCGCCAATATTTGTGTGCCCTACTTCAGAATTACCCATTTGTCCCTCTGGTAAACCAACGGCCAAACCACTAGTTTTTAGGCGACTATTTGGATAGGTTTTAAATAATTTATCAATATTTGGTTTATTGGCCGCCTCAAAAGCATTGCCAACATTTATGGGATTTATGCCAACCCCATCAAGAATCATCAACAAAAATTGTCTTTTTTTCATAAAGTATAATTCCTAGTTTTTTTGATATTAGTTAATTTACAGATATACCTGCACTAACTTACTTGTCTAATTATATCATGCAACTTTTATATTACATCTTGGACAGTATCATTTTTGTCCATTGATCAACTTTTTCAAGCTCTCCATTGAAAAGTGGGCCTTTTTTACCAGTGACATAAAATGCTTGAGGCTCAAAGACTAGTTTTCCGCCAGCCGAGCTTAAAATCTGTGAGATTTTCTCTTTGGCGTCACCATGAATAAATAATTTCATTCGCGTATCAAAAGTTGTGTATTTTAGGCCATCTTTTAACTTATCTCTTAATAAATTAATTGACGCCACAATCGCTTCGGTTGGTCTCCAACCATTAATTGGGCAGCCAATAACTAACAGATCAATATTATCAATATCAGTGCCATCAAATTGCTTTGCCGAAGATAATTTAACGTCAGAACCAAGATTTTTTGCAATTTCTTCTGCAATCAGTTTTGTGTTTCCAAAATTCGAGTCGTATAGGACTAATGTTTTCATTTTTTAGTTCCTCGTTTCTGTATATATTATAGCAAAAAATGGAGACTAAAGTAATCCACCTTCGAGCAATCGAAAGTCTTTTTCCGTTTCCCATATTTCCTTGAGTTTATCAAAATTTTCATCAGGCTTTTGCATTAGCCTTGCTAGTTCATCAATTTTGCACAAATCTTCATCTGTTAGTTTTTCAAACTTATTTGGTAAGCCAAATGCTATTACGTGACTATAAATAATTTCACTATTCATTAAAGAATGAAAATCATAAATTAATGACCATAAAACAGTATTTAATCCCCAGAACCCACCTGCATTATAAAAATGATTTTCTTCTATTTTGCCTGCACGAACAGAAAGCCAGACATCAGCTGCATAATCAAATGTATTATCAGGAATATTGTAAGGGTCAAAAGAATTATCTTTTAGGCTCAAACTTCCATCTACATCTATCGTAACCCAACGATTTTCAATTTCATCCCAATACTGATTTATCCAATGGTCTGTACTGATGTTTCCAAGGCTGCCCATATTAAAATAGGTTGCATGTCCCGCTCTTACTCTACAAGGAATACCTTTTGACTTTAAGATACTAGCAACCATTATTGATACATACCGACAGGTTAATATTAATTTGTCTTGTGGCCTGCGATTATAAGTAAAGCCCCTATAATCTCTGCGATAAAGTTCAGTCAGCATAGCACCAGAAGTTTGCAAAACATCATCTTCTGGTTGGCTCCACCAAGGCACTTTAGTCATGTCTCCAAAACGCAAATCTGCGTTTGTTCCAATATTTCCAGCTTTAAGTGTCTTTCTGTGAACAAAATTTTTACGAACTAAAAGTCCAATTTCTTTTATGTTATCGGGCAAATCATTTTTCAAAATGTCCCCATATAAACCAGGGCAAGTAAACATACCAAAACTTAAATAGTGTTTTTTGATTTTGTCTTGTAATTGCATGTATAAACTATAACAAAAATAGAGATAATTTACCTCTATTTATAGTTTTCACTCTCTCCCTCTGAGGTCGAGAGTTGAGGGCTCAAACTCAAACCAATAATAAAACCCCAGATAAACTGGGGATTTCTTATTGGTGCGGGTGAAGAGACTCAAACTCTCGACCTCTTCCTTGGCAAGGAAGCGCTCTATCAACTGAGCTACACCCGCATACCTTAGAAAAGTATAGGGAAAAGTTGGGTAAAATGCAAGATACCTATTCAGAGATTAGCTTATGTTTGCGATCAGGAGACTAAAATTTTATAATCAGCTACAAATATATTCATCAAATGTCTATACGCATCTTTTACATATTGAGAGGAGGTCTGAAAAATGAGTTTGCCAATTGATACAAATGTCATCGGTCGAGTCTGTGGAGGTTCTAGAAACCATATTACTCTCGAAAGTATGTTTACCGTCGGATGTGAGCAAATTAAAGTTGAATTTTTGGTTGTCGAAAATTCAAACAAAGAACAGTCCGTGTGGAGAATTGATAGTGTCCCAGAACCACTTGAAAGAAAGGTTTCACCGTTTCGAAACGTTAAATATCTCACAGAACAGACAAAAGACCAGTTTATCCCAGAAGCTTTTTCGGACGGAAGCATGGGGCTATTTGATTGTAGATCTAGCACTGACGTCTTAAAAGGCTACGATAAAGTCGAAATCGTGCGCACTATGCTTCAGGAGGACCATACTTTTTGCAGAGATTATTATGAATGGAAACCATGCCAAATAAGAATGGTTTTATGCAAGGTTATCAAGGATAAAAAAAGTGGACTGATTGCGGTTTTTTGCGTCGACGCAAGAGATTATGGGTTTAAAAGAACAGATTTCGGCACGGAAACACAGTCTAAGATTATGATGGAGGTCATTTATGACTCAATCACAATCGACACTAAAATAATGCAAATTATTGCAGAGAAAGATGGTGAAAAAACCATTATACCGCTTTCTTAGAATTGAAATTGTTTGTCGGTCAGCCAAAATCAGAACTTCTTTCAAACGGCTTAATACAAATTTAAGTCATGACCCGCCTATTTTAGGCGGGTTAATTTTTTGTAATGGCTCCTCCCAGGTGACGGTCGCTTTGCTCCCTATTTCCGCTCGGTCGCAAAAATGAGCAAGCTAATTTTTGACTCCCGTCGCTTCACGAACTGGGGACTATTTTGCTTTCAGCAAAAGTCCCCGGTTCGGATCTAGGCGGGAACCGCCCAAATAAAAAATCCCAGCCCAAGGGGTTGAGATTTTTTATTTGGTGGCTCCTCCCAGATTCGGACTGGGGACACAAGGCTCTTCAGGCCTCTGCTCTACCACTGAGCTAAAGAGCCGCATATGCGGGTAACTACAACTAGCTACCGATATATTTTACTAGAGTTGATCACTTTCGACAAGTTACTTATTAAGAAGTCGACCAACGGTATCAATTAAATCAGCTGGCAAGACAAATAAAGTCTTTTGGCTTGGCTCAACCGCAATCTTTTCAAGTGTCTGAAGTGTACGAATGTTAATACCACCAGGTGTTTTTGTTAAAATCGCTGCTGCATCTGATACAGCCTGTGCAGCGGCCTTTTCACCTTCAGCAGTAATAATGACCGCTCGGCGTTCGCGCTCAGCCTCGGCCTGTTTAGCCATGGCACGCTTCATATCTTGAGGTAATTCGATGTTTTGAATCTTCACACTTTCAATATCAATTCCCCACTTTTCAGTCTGTGTATCAACAATAGTCTTAATCTGAGAGCTAACTTCATCACGTTTGCCAAGTAATGAATCTAATTCGACGTTACCCGTTACATCACGAAGGGCAGCTTGAGCAAATTGGCTGCTAGCATAAATAAAGTTCGATACTTCCATTGTGGCTTTTCTGGCATCAACTACTTTAAAATACACAACAGCATCAACATTTACCGTCACGTTATCTTTAGTAATAACTTCTTGTTTTGGAATATCAATTGTATTGGTACGAATATCCACACGAATCATTCGCTGAAAGACTGGCACAATGATATTAAGACCAGGCTCGCGTAATCCGCTAATTTTACCAAGCGTTAAAACGACACCACGCTCATATTGATTAATAACCTTTAGACCGCTAAGAATAAAAATGGCCAAAAAGACGAGCAAATAAATTCCAATAATTTCCATAAAAACCTCCTAAGCTTTATATCTATATTTTAGCAGGTTCTAAAGCAATTAAAATAAGTTTCTCTATCAAAGCCGGATAAGAAATACCACTATCGCGCCATAATTTAGGATACATACTAATATTAGTGAATCCTGGAAGCGTATTTATTTCATTAAGATAAACCGTACCGTCTTCGGATATGAAGAAATCAATTCTTGATAAACTGCTACAGCCAATAATCCTATAGGCATCTAGCGCAATCTTGCGAATTTCATTCGACAATTTTTCATCAATATCGGCTGGAATTACAACTTTGCTTTGGCTAGTAGAATTATATTTTGATTCATAGTCATAATATTCACTATCTGGAATTATTTCGCCAACTCTACTGACTTTGGCCTCTTTACCATTGCCCAATACGGCAACTTCTATTTCTCGAGCTGTAATTGCCTTTTCGATTATTATTTTATAATCAAAACTATGAGCATATTTAATAGCTTCTTTAAATTCATCAATATTTTTTGCCTTTTTAATTCCAACCGAACTGCCAAAACAAGCTGGTTTTACAAAAACAGAACTACTAAGGATTGTCGAAACGGTATCATAACTAAGCTCTGGATCATCGCCAAGATGAACTATATAAGGAGTTGTCTTAACACCGTGATGTTCAAGTAATTCTTTAGTTAAAGCCTTGTCAATACAAATTGCCGAAGCTGCAATACCGCACCCAACAATCGGGATGTGCAATAACTGAGCTAAACCCTGAACCGAGCCATCTTCACCATTTTTACCATGCAAAATTGGTAAAATTACATCTACTTCGATTTTTTCATAATTATCGGTTCTTTCAAAACAATTTTTTCCTAGAACAGGAATAATTTGAGTGGTACTTTTATAATCATCCACTTGGTCTATTGAATCTAGCAAAAACCACTTACCGGCTTTGTCGATAAAAACCAAAATAACATTAAATTTTGAATCATCTAAAGCAGCAAAAACATTACGGGCCGAAGATATAGAAACTTCGTGTTCTGTAGATTCCCCACCGAACAGTAACATAACAGTATTTTTTCGAATCATACTTTATATTATATGTTCTATTAAAAGTTACCGCAACGAATAGCTCTGCACATTTATAATATTTAAGATTGAGCTATACTAGATTTATGAGCTCAACACTTATAAAGGCGCCATTAAAACGCCGTAGCCTCTTCAAACGCATACTGCCTCTTTATATTGGCAATCTATTGCAATGGTCTGTTTTTTGGTATGCAATCGAAAAATTGTTCATGTTAAAAATCGGATTTAGCACAGAAGACGTCGGCCTATGTATAGCTATTTATGCAGCAACAGCTTTGATTATGGAAATTCCATCTGGAATATTAGCAGATCGATGGAGCCGAAAAGGCACATTAGTTCTTGGAAATATTTGTTTGATAATTGGAACTATGATTGCAGCTACTAGTACAAGTGTAAATATGTATTTAATATCATCAGTTTTTTGGGGAATATACGTTGCCATGAATTCTGGAACATTTGAGGCAATTATATATGATCTGCTTCTCGAACAAGATGGTAACGCCAATTCTTATGAAAAAGAGTATAGCAAATTAGATATTGCTTGTAGTATAGGGCTTGTTTTTGGGGCATTTGGAGGTGGTATTATCGGTCAATATTTTGGGTTGCAAGACGCTTATTGGCTATCAATACCAGCCGTTATTTTATCAACAATATTCTTTTTAAAATTTAAGGAACCAAATATTCACAAGATTGGACAAGATAAATCGTTAATATTACACATTAAAGCGACATTCAAATCTGTTTTTCAAAAAAAGCAATTAATTCAACTTTTAATATCACTCACTTCTATATCATTAGTTTGGTTAATTATGTCTGATATACATCAACTATGGCTAGCGGCATTAATGGCACCAATTATTGTATATGGGCCAGTGCAAGCCCTGTCATCCTGTGCTTATGGACTCGGAAGTTTTTTATCTCAATTTATGAAATCAAAACAACGAGTTTTAATAGGTATGTTTGTTGCACTAACGTGTCTAGTTGTTATTATCTTTATTCAAAATTTATGGGTAAATATAATTGCAGAGTCAATAGCACTTCTAATTACTTATGGCATTTCAGTTGTATTAACGCACGAACTTCAAAATAGCCTGCCATCAAAAGTTAGAGCTGGTTCATCTTCAGCAATCGGAGCGTTAAAAAGGTTGTTAACGATTCCAGCAGTTCTGTTGTTCGGTTTTGTCGCTAATAATTCTGACGTCTTTAAGGCTGGATGGTTATTCGTTATAATATTAGTTATCGCAATAATTTCTCGGTATCTAATGAACCCAGTTTCAAAGATGGAGGCTCAAAATGAATAGAATACCACTTGCTGAGAGAATGCGGCCAACCACACTAGATGAAGTTATTGGCCAAACCCATTTACTTGGCGACAAAGAAATATTGCGTCAAATCGTTAAAAACAAAGAACCAGTTAGTCTTATTTTATGGGGGCCACCAGGTTGCGGCAAAACTACCCTAGCGCGAATTATTGCCAAAGAAGTTAATGCAGAATTTATCGAAATCTCCGCCGTCACTAGTGGTAAAAAAGACGTAATGACCATCGTCGAACATGCCAAGCAAAATTGGAATCTGCAACTGAGGACTATTTTATTTGTTGATGAAATCCATCGTTTTAATAAAGCCCAACAGGATGCCTTTTTACCTCACGTCGAATCAGGTTTGATCACGTTAATTGGGGCAACGACCGAAAACCCAAGTTTTGAAATTATAACACCTTTGTTATCACGCACCAGAGTTTTAATATTAGAGTCATTAAACGAAGAAGATATCAAAGCAATTGTTAAAAAAGCTGTAAAATCCGAAAAAGCTAGCAAAAAAATTACACCAAGCGCAATTGATTATATTGCTAAATTATCGGCTGGAGACGCTAGATCTGCCCTTAATACGCTAGAACTAGCCTTATCACTTGGTCAAAAAATTACACCTGAAGTCGTAAAAATTGCTGCTCAAAAACGATTACCTGGATACGACAAAAAAGGAGACATGCATTACAACGTCATCAGCGCTTTTATTAAAAGCATGCGTGGCAGCAATGTTGATGCTACCTTATATTATTTGGCTCGTATGATTGACGCTGGCGAGGATCCAAAATTTATCGCCAGACGTATGGTTATTTTTGCATCTGAAGATATCGGTCTAGCTGGTAATGGCGCCCTTGGACTAGCCCTTAACGCTTTCCAGGCCGTTGAACGAGTTGGTATGCCTGAGTCAAGCTATATCCTTTTTCATGTCGCTACAGCACTAGCCAAGAGTGAAAAATCACGTCAAACCACCGACGCCATGGGCCGCGCTACCGAACTAACTAAAAAATATCCAGATTTGCCAGTCCCCCTTCAACTTCGTAATGCCCCAACCAAACTTATGAAAGACATTGGCTACGGTAAAGATTATAAATGGGAAGCCGGCTTCAAACACGACAAAGGTTACTTGCCAGACGAACTAAAAAACGAAAAGATATTTTAACAAATCAATCTAATTCTGATTATCATAAATGTGTTTTAGAGCTTCATTATAGCCGTTAATCATACATTGGTTACTAAATTTATTAATAACATGCTCACGACAAGCTTTGCGATCTATGGTATCAATTTTCTTTATAGCCTCGGCCATTTCTTCAACCGTATCAACAATAAAACCAGTTACTCCATCGACAATTATTTCAGGGACAGATCCATGCCTAAATGCAATAACTGGCGTTCCGCAGGCCATGGCTTCAGTAAATACTAAACCGAACGGTTCTTCCCATACAATCGGCGCTAGAAGAGCTTTAGCATTGCCATATTCCCTAGCCAATTCACTTCGGTTAACAAACCCACAATATTTTATATCATTATCGTTAATTAATGGCTTTACGCTTTCGTTAAAATATTTTGAATCATTTCCGGTTGGTATTTGACCAAAAAGATTAATCGGCACTCCGGCAAGTCGAGCCGCCTCAATTGCAGCAGATGGATTTTTTTCCGCTACCATTCGTCCAGCAAACATTACATAATCGCTAGGATTTTCAACATAGGTAAAAGTATCAACATCAATACCGTTATATACAGTTGCAAGATATGGCAAGTCTGGCGCCAGTTGTCGCTGCGCATCGGTAATAGAAACCAAATGCTGATTTGGTGTTAAAAAGCGTCTAAATATATCGGCTCGCCATGGAAATATTGGATCATGCAGAGTATAAACAATCTGGACATTTGGTAAAATTCTGCCAGGTATTATTCCACAATCAACTGGATGAATTAAAAGAACGTCATATTCACCATTATTTGCTCTCTTAATCATTTCACAAATCAGATATTCATCCCATATACGATTTAAGGTTACTTCTTGATCGGGTGCATTGGGGTAGACATAGGCACCTTCTTCGTTTCGAGGAAACGGTTCTATGCCACAGGTAATAACTGGAACGCCCAAATGGCTTCCTTCTGGTCCAAAATAATCAACCGTATGGCCTAAATCTCTTAATCCCTCACTTACAGTTATGGCTATATCTATTGGTGCATAAGTCACGCCAAGTGGCTGTGGTGTCACTATTCGAGCTGTTACCATTGTTGCAATTCTCATTAAAAAGTACCCCTTTATTTTTTATTGAACATTTTTTCCATTTAACTTAATTGCTTGTTGATATCGATCAAGATATGCAGTGGCCATTGACCTAGCAGAAAACCTATCTTCCACTGACTTTCTGCAAGCCGCTGGATCAATCTCGTCAATTCGATCCATGTACATTTCAAATTCTTCTTCATTATTTGCTAAAAAGCCATTTACGCCATGCTCTATTATTTCTGGCATGGCACCCCTACTCATTGCAACAACTGGTGTTCCGCACGCCATAGCTTCAATCGCAACCATTCCAAAAGGTTCTTCCCAATCAATAGAAAACAGCAAAGCTTTTGCCTCAGAAATAAATTTCATCTTTTCTCCACCATCAACACTACCGACATAAGAAACTTTGTCACTTTTAATCGTATATGGCAAAATCTTGTCTTTGAAATATCTAAAGCCTTCAAATGAACTTAATGAGCTGTTTGGATTTGCAAGCTCTATATCAAGCTGGGCTTTAGTCTCAATACTACCAATAATACCGGCCATTCGCAGCTCAAGACCTTTTTCTGCACAAAGCCTGGCTGCTATATGTTGGCCTTTATCACGAGTAAACCTACCCAGAGTTATATAATAATTTTTCTTTTGCCTTACATATGGAAAGTTTTCAATCATAACTGCGTTATAAACTGTCGGCAACATATGTTCATGCAATTTAATTGGAGCCGGCTTCATAAGTGAATCCGATATTCCAATAATATATACTCGCCCCATATGGTTAGCAAGCTGATTCCAAAATGGTCCATTATCCGGTATGCCATTGGCCAAAGTAGAACTGTTCGTAAAAGGCGGTCCGTGGTGAGTATGAACAACCGGAGGCAGCAACGGGTCAGTTGTTGCCCAAGCTAATAATTCTGGCCCAAAATAATGATTATGATCATGAATAATATCAAAATGACCATCTTTTTTAATTTGATCTAATGAAAACTCCATATGAGCAGACAAAATAGGTAAGGAATCATACCAAGCTCTATGAATATATTTATATTGTTCTACTCCATATATACCATGTGTAATTACGCCATCAAGTTGACGTTCAGTGTTACCAAAAACCTCAACTTCTACGCCCATTAATAATAGTTCACTGATTAAACCTTCTAATACTACCTCAATGCCGCCATATCCATTTACAGGTAAAGCAAGCCAAGGAGGTGCAATCATTGCTACACGCATTTTATAAGACTCCAATAAAAGCACTACGTTCTAATAAGACATAATATTTTATTAATATCATTAGTTACTATTCTACTATAAAAACAACATATATGCATTTAGGCTAACAGTGTCAAATCTTCATTTTCCTGAATAAGCGCTGCTAACACACCATTTGTCCAACCAAAACCAATCTGTAATTGATATTCACCACCACCGCCAAGTTGATCTAAATTATTAACATTATATTTTTCAACCAATATACTTTTCTGAGATAATACTGCAAGATTATTATCTATCCATCGTTTTTTTATTTCGTCGGCTAATTGTATATAACCATAATTTCTTAAACCAAAAATTGATATCCATTGCAATGGTGCCCAACCATTCGAACCGTCCCACTGCTGGTCAGTATCAATCAAAGTCGTAGCTAACCCGCCAGTTTTCAAAAAATCTTTTTCAAGTCGAATCGCTACTATCTTTGCCTGATCATCAGTTGCAACCTTAGAATAAAGTGGGAAAACAGAGGCCAACGTAGCCCTGCCAGTATTATGATTTTTACGAAAATTATAATCATAGAAAAAGCCGCTATCACTATCCCAGCAATATTTTTGTATCCCGCTAACACGTAGTTCTGCTAATTTTTTAAACTTTTTAGCATAAACTGGTTTATCGATTAACCCGTAAATTTTTGCAATCAAAGCTTCAAGCTCGAACAACAAACAGTTTAGGTCAATTGGCACAATATCGGTTGTTTGAATTGTATGCATATCCATTGAATTATCAAACCACCTTGAGCTAAAATCCCAACCAGATTCTGCAGCGGCTCGTATGTTTAAATATAATAAATCAGACCCAGTTCCAGGCACCCCTTCGGCAGTTTCCAAATCTTCGCCTAAAGATTCTGGCCTTGGAGTTATCATATTATCGTAATATCGATTAAGAATTACACCATTGGGCATTTTTACTGTCCGCGCATATTCATTTTTGTCAGACGATTTTAAAATATCACTACCTATCATCCAAAATTTATATTCAGCTAATAAATATGGTAAATATTTAGGCAAAATTGACTCACCTTTTTGTGTTGCAAGTAATTTGACCATTCTTGAGAAGAAAGGCGGTTGTGAACGACTAAGCAGGTATGTTCGATTTGCAGTTGGCACGAAACCAAACTGTTCAATCATATATGTCACATTAGTTAACATACCTTCTAACAAATTCCACTCATTGTCAGCTGCAAGCCCCAGCATAATAAAATAGCTATCCCAATAAAATTGTTCGTTAAAGCGTCCACCTGGAACAACATATGGTTTAGGCAAAGCAATTAACGAACCCTGGTCTGAATATTTATTTCTTTTTAACTTTGGCCAAAGAGATTTAATATAATCACGCGGACTCGTTTTTGAATCATATATGTATACTTCTTTTTCAGATTCTAAGGACACAAAATGACGATTAATAAAATCTGTTAAATTAAAATTTGGGTTATCTTTTATTAATAAATATTCATCCTTAATTTGACGTGTATCATGACGGGGTATCAAATCAACAAAAGATTTATCATCTTTGAATATATTACTTTTTTGCACATCATATAGCAATTTGATTAGGTTAGCGTCAAACCCTTTAGCTATTTTTGTTGAGCGTTTTGATTTTAACATATATTGGTTACGATTATAGTGCTAAACTGAAGCCATTGCAATCTGTGTTATAATGTTGTTAAGCAATGGTAATATATGTCCACTAGCCTTATTATAGTCTCAAATCGTCTACCAATCAGCGTTAAAAAAACCGAAAATGGATTAGAGTTCTATCCAAGTATCGGCGGTCTAGCTACTGGTCTTGTAGGTTTTACAAAGGATAAGAATAGCAAATGGATCGGCTGGCCTGGGCTACCAAGTGACGATTTAACTGATGAAGAAAAAACCGAAATTACTAGGAAAATGCGTGAGCAAAACTGCTATCCTGTTTTTTTAACTCAAAAACAACTTGATGGATTTTATAACGGTTATAGCAACAGCATATTATGGCCGCTTTTTCATGGCATAGATATCGCACCAAGTGCAATTAAAAACCAAAAAATATTTTGGGATATGTACAAACAAGTAAATGCCCTATATGCCGACTCTGTTCTGCAACTTTGCGAAGAAGGAAGTAATATTTGGATAAATGACTATCAACTTATATTATTGCCAGCCTTATTACGGCAACAACACCTCACCGATAAGATTGGATTTTTCTTACACATACCCTTTCCTGAATCAAAAAAATTTATTAGTCTAGAAAACGCAGGCGATCTTATTCTTGGTATCTTGGGCGCAGAATTAATTGGGTTACATACCGAAAGTTATGCAAGTAATTTAATTAGTACTTGTAAGCGTTTAAAAATCGGGTTACTTACAGAAGATTGCATAGCCCTAGATGATCGAATTATACGAATTACAAATTTTCCAATGGGCATTGACTATGCCAAATTTGTCTATACCGCAAAGCTTAAAAGCGTTAAAAAAGAAATATCATTACTACAAAATAAATACATTGGCAAAAAAACAATTTTAACAGTCGATCGGTTAGATCCAACCAAAGGTCTAATCGAAAGGGTTATCACCTATTGTGATTTTTTGCGGCACAACCCCATACAAATTGGCAAAGTCATTATGATCATGCTTGTCGTTCCATCTCGAACTCAAATTGAAGAGTATAAAAACCTGCGATTAAAATTAGTAAAAACAATAAACGAAGTTAATGCTGAATTTCAAACACCTGTTTGGCAACCAATAGAGTTTATGTATACCTGTATACCACTCGAAAAATTAGTTGCATTATATCAACTTGCAGATATCGCATTTATAGCACCATTAAAAGATGGCATGAACTTAGTCGCAAAAGAATATATAGCAAGTAAACCAAATAAAGATGGTGTCCTAATTTTAAGTAAAACTGCCGGCGCAGCCGAAGAATTACACGATGCATTAATTGTCGATCCAAGTAAACCAAAAACATTTGTGAAAGCGCTAGAAAAGGCAACGTCGATGTCCGAATCTGAAATGCAAAGGCGCTTTCATAATATGCAAAAACATATATCTGTTTATACAGTGCAAAACTGGGCAAATAACTTCATTACTTCTTTAATAAAATCCCCTGGGCTACCAACCGTACATACCAAATCATTATCATTAAACTGGCAAACTGAGATGGCTATGGAATATTCAACCGCCCTAAAAAGAGTGTTGCTATTAGATTATGATGGAACATTAACTCCATTTGTAGATAAACCAGAGCTAGCCGAACCTTCAGTTCAATTGAAACAACTCCTAAAAGATCTTGCGACCTGTAAACAAAATAAAATAGTAATTATAAGTGGTCGTGATAAAGATAGTCTCGGTAGTTGGTTCAGCCATATTCCGGTTACACTAGTAGCCGAACATGGTAGCTTTATTCATAGACATAGTGGAAATCGATGGTACACAACTAGCGTACTTGACCCTACTTGGAAGCCGATGATTTCAAATGTGTTAACCCAATATGTAGCTAAGGTTCCCGGATCATTTATCGAACAGAAAGAAAGCTCATTAGTCTGGCACTACAGAGTTGCAAAACCATATTATGTTAAAAAATACCTATCGCCTTTAAAACGGTTATTACAACCTTTGGTAAATAAACTTGATCTTAAGATGGAACAAGGCAATATGATTTTAGAAATTCGACCCAGTGGTGCCAATAAGGGAGCCTCTGCACTAGAATTTTCAAAAAATGCCGATTTCGTATTGGCGATTGGCGATGATACAACCGATGAGGAAATGTTTGCAGTTTTACCAAAAGCTGCTTGGACAATTAAAGTCGGCCCTGGCCAAACTAATGCTCGCTATCGCTTAAAATACGTAAATGAAGTCCATAGTTTACTTAATAAGCTAAAAGACCAATCTAATCCAATAGAATAATATAAGTTTAAACCTCTGTCTCGAAACCACAACGCGGGTGGACCGAGCGTCAGGACCCGAGGGGGGTTTGAGACTCAGATGTCTAATTGATTAATTTATTTTGAAGCGCGTTTGCGTTGGTTTGGATCGAGGAAGCGCTTACGTAATCGTAAACTCTTTGGAGTTACTTCCAATAATTCGTCATCTTCGATAAAGTCGATAGATTGTTCAAGGCTAAGGTCAGTAAATGGAGTTAATTGAACAGTACCATCACTTGAAGAGCTACGCATGTTAGTAAGGTGCTTTGCTTTACAGACATTCATCTCTAAGTCTTCGCGGCGATTATATAAACCAACAATCATACCCTGATAAACATTTACGCCTGGGCCAATAAATAGTTCGCCTCTAGATTCACCCATTTCAAGAGCATATGGAGTCGTTACACCGGCTTCGGTAGTAATAATGGCACCATTACGTATCTTTTGTAGTTTAGCGCCTAATTTTTGGTAACCATGAGGTAAAGTATTCATAATTACAGTACCTTTTGTAGCAGTAAGCAGTAAATTGCGAAGACCAATTAATGATCGAGTTGCAATGATATAAGTTAAACGAGCCGTACCACTGCTGGTTTGTTCTTGCTTAACCATATCAGCACGACGATTTCCTAATTCCTGACTAACAACACCAACAAATTCAGGAGCAACTTCAACTAGTAGCTCTTCAATTGGTTCTTTTGTAACACCATCTTCTTCAATAGTCACAACTTGTGGACGACCGACTTCGAATTCAAAACCTTCACGACGAAGAGTTTCGATAAGTACAGACAAATGTAGCTCGCCACGACCAGAAACCTTAAAACCAATTCCGTCATCTTCAACGCGTAAGCTTACGTTTGTTTCAAGTTCGCGTCTTAAACGATCGCCAATTTGGCGAGAAGTATTAAATTGGCCTTCTTTACCCTTCATTGGACTAGTATTTGGCCCTAAGTAAATGCTAATCGTAGGTGCTTCAACATCGATAACTGGCAAAGCTTCAGGACATTCTTTATCGGCAATTGTTTCACCAATTTTTGCATCAGCAACACCGGTAATAGCAACAATGTCACCAGCAATGGCGCCATCAATTTCTTCACGATTCAAACCACGATAGCCAAATATTTTATCAATCTTTGCACTAGCCTGTTGACCATCTCGTTTAATTAAAACAATAGGAATACCTTTTTTAACGATACCGCGAGTAACCCGTCCAATTGCATATTTGCCCAAGAAGGAATCATATTGCAAAGAGGTTACAAGCAATTGCAATGGACCATCAGCATCAACCATTGGAGCTGGAATGTCTTTGATAATAGCTTCAAAAATTGGTGTCAAATCAGCATGCTCGCTTGGGTTTTCTGGCACTTCTTGCCAAGCTTTTCCATCACGACCAATCGCATAATAAACAGGATAATATAGTTGGCTGTCATCAACAGCTAGTTCCAAAAATAAATTCGAAATTTCATCAATAACTTCATCAATTCGACGAGCAGGTTTATCAATTTTATTGATAATAACAACTGGTTTTAGACCAAGTTCAAGTGCTTTTGAAAGCACAAACTTAGTTTGAGGCATTGGACCTTCTTGGGCGTCAACAATTAATAAAACACCGTCGGCCATATTAAGAGTTCGTTCAACTTCGCCACTAAAATCAGCGTGTCCTGGTGTATCGATAATATTAATCTTGTAATCACCGTAGTAAACAGAGGTTTGCTTAGCAGTAATAGTAATGCCACGTTCATGTTCCTGATCACCACTATCCATAATTAGTGATTGACCCATTTCGGCTTGGTTAGAGCGAAATGTATGGGATTGCTTTAATAAACCATCCAAAATGGTTGTTTTTCCATGGTCGACATGGGCAATAATAGCGACGTTTCGAATGTATTTTGAGTCTTTCATAAAAATATACCCGGCAACCGGGTTCCTTAGGGGATTGATTATAGCAGAAATCGAGCCAACAATCAAGCTTTATAGCAAAAAATAACTAATTAGCTACATAAATAATAAGATGCAACACGCTTTGTCGTGCGGGTCCTGACGCTCGGTCCGCCCCTAGCCACGAAACGGATTACCGTTGTCGCGTCTGGGTGCTGCCCCGCCTCACGCCACCCGTGATGTCTATATAAATCTGCTTCACTATTTGCCGTAAATCTAAAAAAGGACGGACCTTGAAAGTTCGTAAGGTCCGTCCTTTTAATCTGTTATTTCATATATTATTTTTATACTTTTCTTTGTTTATTTTAAGGGCCGTAAGTTATAAATCTATCAAATTTATTCAAAGCACGTCCAATCTCATTACTTTATATCCAACAGACTGTGCGAAGCAGCCGAACGCCACGTGCTGACGCTAACGCGTCACACGTAGAGTGTGCTGTTGGTATAAACGTAATGAGAGTGGACGGTAAGAAAGTGACAATTTACAAAATATTCTGTAATTATTCTTTACTATATTGCCCTGCTACGCTAGGTCGTGTATAATACGACCACAGTATGGGCGCTTAGCTCAGTTGGCTAGAGCACCTCGTTTACACCGAGGGGGTCGGGGGTTCGAGCCCCTCAGCGCCCACCATACAAATAATCTGACCATTTGGTCGGATTATTTTTATATAGTATATAAACTTCATCAAATAAAATGATGATGCTATAATATATGAAATGCGCGCGTGCTGTAATTGGTAGCCAGGCTAGCTTGAGGTGCTAGTGTTCGCAAGGACGTGGAAGTTCAAGTCTTCTCGCGCGCACCAATTAAAAAAGATAGTCATTGACTATCTTTTTTAATTATTACAACTATGGTGTTTTATAAACATTCTGACTACCTACTGACCAGTCCAAGACATCACTATATCTATCAATCGACGAAACAAGTGTCATCTCGCCATCAAACAAATTTGCCTTCGTGCTGTGAACATATTGTGTAGTCGACTGATATAAACCAATCGCAGGTACGTCAGATAACCATTGTCTAGCAAAGGTGATATATTTTGCATTACGTAAAGTCGGTTCAACTCGCGAACGAGCCGATAATAAGGCGTCATCACTAACCGCATTTGAATAATTTGATAAGTTTAAGCCTTGGGGAATAGTTTGAGATGAATGCCAATATGCATAAACGTCAGGGTCTGCACCAATATCCAATTGGTACAAAAGAACATCATAGTTTCGAGGCTGCAAAATGTTTTGGACTACATTTTGAGCGATATCATTAGAGTCGATTACTTTTGTTTCGATAACAACACCGATAGATCTCCACTGGCCGACAAGAACCTGAAGTACATTTTCAAATTCGCTATTTTTCATTGTAACAACTGATAATTTTAAGGACTGGCCGCCTTTTTCGCGAATGTTTTGACTATTCAAAACCCATCCATTATCCTCAAGTATTTTTCTAGCCGCAGCCAGGTCAGGCTTTGGTGCAGTTGGTACATCACCTGTTAATTGTCCATTTGTAAACGGCAAATCTAACTCCAAAGCCTCTTTGGATAACTTTTCACGAATCGCTGCAGTATTTGTTGCAAGTTGAAGAGCTTTTCGCAAATTAACATCCTGAAGCATCTGACTTTTTGTATTAATAATTGCATATACACCGCTCTGAACTGGTTTTGATACAACAATATAACGCTTTGAGTCAATTTGACTAGTATCAGAAAAAGACAAATCAGACGCCGCATTAACTTCATTCATTTTTAAAGCACGCATAATTTCATCATTAGTGCTAAAGATATTTAGTTGGAATCGAGCTAATTTTGCCGTACCCTTATAATATGACTCATTTCTAGACATATATATTACTTTATGATTCGTACTTGAATCTGAATTTTGGATAAAGCTCAATTTAAACGGACCGCTACCTATTGGGTTCTGGCTAAATCCATTTTCACGAAGACTTGTTGGCGATATAGATCCAAGAATATGCTCTGGCAAAATTGAAAAAGTTAGTGCATGCTCAAAAGCAGCGTAGGTAGCTTGCAATGTAAACTCAACCGTAACATCATCAATCGTCTTAATTGATACCCCCTGCCAACCAGAAATAGTTGTATGAGTATTTGGGTTTTTCATTAGATTAGCCGTGAACACAACATCCTTGGCAGTCAATTTAACTCCATCATGCCACTTAACATCTGGCCGTATCTTGACTGTATAAATAGTATTGCTACTATCAACTGAGATACTACTTGCCAGATCATAATTTAGGTGGCCAGATGTATCATAACGTAATAAACTCGAAAACATTAGATAACTAGCTGATCGCTCAGCGCCAGTACTAGCAAAAAGTGGATTAAGTGTATCAATTGGACCTAAAACAGCTTCAGCGTAAGTCCCATTATCAGCTGGGGCAGTTTTTCGATAACTTTGTTGAAACCACATCAATTGCAAGCCAGTTGCAGCTATAACTATTCCGACGAGTACGACCCATATAATAACGTGCCTTTGAACATCGCGAACATTATCCCATCTTTTAACAATAAATTTATGGGCATGACGAACAGTCGCAGTTTCGACTTTGCGCATACGTTTAGTGATATTCTTTTTATTAAAGCTCGCTTTGGGCAACCAACGCCACCTATCACGATTTTCATCTTTCATTCAATATCACCTATTTAAAGGCGGGCAAAACAAGCCCGACTAGTATAGATAAAACAAAAATCACCGCCAAGACGATAGTTGCATCATACAAGCTCTTATCAATTCCACGACGTGTCGTATATAATTCGCCAGTAGCACCGAACCCTGCGCCGAGTGAAGCACCACGTTGCTGTAGCAGGATAGCCAATATAGTTAATATAGCTGATACGATTGTTATAATTTGCAAAATGTTATCAATATTCATAAATTTCCTTATTTAACACTACCTGATTTTACAACCAACGCAGCACTTACTATATAGTTTATCAGACTGAGCAACATTCCGGTAAAAATTGAGTTCAAAAATGTCATAGAAATACCAGGCGCAAGATTAAGAGAAATATAAACCATGAGTCCATTTACTACTAGCATAAATAGCCCAAGCGACAACAAAATCGCTGGCAATGATAATATAACGATAAATGGCTTAAGGACGCTGTTAATAATCGAGAAGACTAACCCAGCAGTCAAAAAACCAACAATTCCAATACTTACGCTAATAGTATGATAACCAGTGCCAAGCAATCGAACTGCCACCCATAACCCGAGCGAGTTTAGCAACCATCTAACAATAAAAACAGATAATTTTTTGTTCATATAATTACTATAATTATATCATAAAACAGCCGATACCCTATGGCAGTTCAACATGAACTGGTACGAGGCTATTTGTAGTTAAATTGTTTCCAAGCTGGCCACTGGAATTACCACCCCAACAATATATTTTATTATCAATATCAGTCGCGCAAGCATGGGAGCCTCCAACTGCTACAGTCTTTATGATTTTATTGCTTAAAAGACCACTATCGTAAACAGCCCGAGGTACATTACTGCTATTTATTGTATTATTCCCAATAGTACCATTTACGTTATCGCCCCAACAATAAGCTTTGTCATCAGACGCAATTGCACAAGTATTATATTGTCCGGTCGCTATTGCCTTCATGGTTTTTCCGCTTAGTACTCCAGCGACATAGACGTCGTCAGGATAGCCCATTGGCACAGCACCCAAATTGCTGCCGAGAGCCCCATGCAAATTATCTCCCCAACAATAAGCTTTCAAGTCGGACGCAATAACACAACTGTGATAAGCTCCAGTAACAGACAATGCACTGACGGTTTTACCACTCAGCAAGCCAGTAGTCTGAACCGCAACTGGAGTTGGTTGCGTAACAGGAATTAGCCACATATCATTGCCAAGTTGTCCACCTAAATCAGTACCCCAGCAATAAGGTTTATTGTTTGAAGCAATTACACATGTGTGATTAAGGCCAGTGCTAATTGATAATATAGTTAAGCCCGTTAATACTCCGCCAGTAGAGACTGCAACCGGAACTGAACTATTTGAATAATTAGTTGTGCCCAGTTGACCACTTCCACCAGATCCCCAGCAATAAGCTTTATGTTCAGAAGTTATAACGCAAGTATGCGACTGAAAACCAGTTTGAGTATTGCCACCAGCGGCGATAGATTCAATTACTTTGTTATTCAACAAACCGCTAGCTTCAACAGCCACTGGAACCAGACTGTCAACTAATGAGTTATTGCCAAGTTGACCAACCGAATTATCACCCCAACAATACGCCTTATCGTCAGAAGCTATAACACAGGCATGATACCAGCCAGCCGCAACTGCTTTAATTGTTTTACCATTCAACACACCACTCGTATTAACAGCTATGGGCACAGAACTATTTATCAATGAATTATTTCCAAGCTGGCCCTGAGAATTATTGCCCCAACAATAAACCTGGTTAGAAAGATTAATACCACACGAAAAATAGGAACCTAACGCTATGGAAATAAATTTAGCTCGATATAAACAATTTCCCTCTTGAGGTTCAACATTGTTATTTTCTATATAATATTGAATATCGGGATATTTTGAACTCGTTGCGTCAAAACAATATGCAGTTTCATTATCATAACTACCACCAGCAAGTGTTACCCCCTCGCTTGTACTAAATGTATTCGGCACCGACAGTGGGTATGAGATACCAAAATTTCTGGAGGCTTCCATAGCCCTAGCGGCATTACCAAGATCATTTTTTAACTGAGTAATAACAATCGATTTTTGCCAGCCACTATAGCTAATAATAGAAACCGATGCCAAGATTCCAATAACCAAAATAACTACTATAAGCTCAACAATAGTAAAACCATCTGACGATATATCGCCTAGTTTCATGTTTTTTATACTAGTATTTCTACTAAGCATATTCATGTTGTAATTATAACGCTAGAATCCAAAAAAACAAGTAATTTTTACTCTGCTGGAGTACCTGAATGTTCAAGAAGATATAGCTGGGCTTCGGTATCAACGACATTATCCGTATCGCCTAAAGCTTCATATTCCTTTTTAGCTTCCTCAAATAATACCTTTGCGGCAGCGTCGTCATTGTTTTCAAGTGCTTCTATAGCATCAACCTTAGTATTGTCTGCAGATGTTTGAGCAGATACAACAGGAGTTTCGACAGCCTTTTTACTACCCAAAAACCTTAACGCAAAAACTGTTCCAAAAGTAATTACAATAACTAACAATATTGCGACGATTATGAATATAATTTTCTTCTTATTTTTTAACATAAGTTTATTGTACCAAAAATACCACTAACATAACAGCTTATCAATTTAATATTCAGGCGCAAACCAAACTGAACACGTTTTATTTTCATTCATAACAATATTATGACTAGCTGCCCCACTGCATCCGGTACTACCATTCCAATATGAGACGTAAACACTTGGTGTTGCCGAAATTGTCACTGTCGTACCGGCATTGTATGTTCCACCACTACTTGCAGCTGATGAACCCCAGAAAAAGCACATCTTGGCAGTACCAGAAGCAGGATCGCCACCAAAGTTTGCACTAGTACAAGGGATGCCAACTACGCCAGTCGGTTTGGCATAATTAATTTGTATCCACCTTGTGTCAGCACCATATTTAATTGGACCCGTACCTTCATATGGACCACCATAAGTACATGCCGCATTTTCATTTCCACACCAAACCCAAGCGTCGCCACCATATTTGTTGACAGTTAAAGTATATGTAGGAAGATAGAAATTGGCCGTACATGATTTATTGGCATCCATAGTAATAGTATGGCTGGCAACGCCGCTGCATCCAGTACTTCCAGTCCAACTACTAAATTTATAATATCCACTTGGTGTTGCCGTTATCGTTTGTGACGTACCTGAATTATAGTTACCGCCCGTGTTAACTGTCCCGTTAGCTCCAGCAGCGATAGTTAGGGTGTAAGTAATAATTGTAAAGTTAGCGGTACATGATTTATTGGCATCCATAGTAATTGTATGGCTGGCAACGCCGCTGCATCCAGTACTTCCAGTCCAACTAGTAAATGAATAATTAGCACTTGGAGTTGCAGTAATAGTCTGAACTGTATTTTCATTATATGTACCACTTGCATTTACAGTACCACCAGTACCAGCAGCAAGTGTTAATGTGTAGGTTATAATCCTATAATAACTACCCGATCCGGCAGTGCTCATACCGCTAGCCGCAACCGTGTTATAACATTCAGCCTGAACTTGGACTGTATAAGTTTGGCCTTGAGTTGAAGTCGTAAAGGCCACAGAAGTGGACGCAGTCGCAACTAAACCTGAGTCATAGCCAGATGGTGAAATTGTGTAACGGTATTGATATCGAGCTGTATTGCCCGTACACGTAGCAGCACTCCACGAGAACGTCGTCGTGGCGCCAACTGTTGATGGCGTTACAGTTGGAACTGACGGAACAGCTACGGCAGTTATTGTAAAGTTGGCCGTACAAGTTTTATTTGCATCAACTGTAATAGTATGACTAGCAACACCACTACAACCAGTACTGCCAGACCAACTGCTGAATGAATAATAAGAATTTGGCGTAGCGGTTATAGTTCGGACAGTACCTGTGTCATAAGTACCGCTGGCATTAACTGTACCGCCAGTACCAGCAATAATAGTTAAGTCGTATTGAGTAATTGGATGATAGTAGCTACCAGAACCTGCAGAGCTCATTCCGCTAGCTGTTGAAACACTGTAGCATTCAGCCTGAACTTGAACCGTATAGGTTTGTCCTTCAGTTGAAGTTGTAAATGCCACAGAATTAGAAGCTGTTGCAACTAAACCAGAATCATAACCTGACGGTGAAATAGTGTAACGATATTGGTACCTAGCTATATTTCCACTACTGATACAAGTGGCTTCCCCCCATGAAAATGTCGTCGTATCAACAACCGTTGAAACAGCCACGGTCGGAACTGCGGGGACATTAATTGGATCGGTATAACTGGCCTCGGCACTGGTCGATGTCATGCTATAAATGGGATCTAAATAACAACGTGTTCGAGCTTGATAACCATATTTAACGCCATCATTGGCAACCTGCGAAGCTGTTGGAATTGATTCTGACCACGAAGTCCAACCACTCCATATTCCATCGTTTATTCTATTATTAATTCCATATTGAAGAATACCCTCAGCACATGCGGCAACTGGAGTTATTACCGCCAAGACGTCACCCACAACTAAAGAAACAGCAATAGTAGGTGCTGCCGGAGCAGCAGGTGGTACCATAGTTGTGTAAACGGCAGAATTAGACCAAGCACTATCTAAACCGTGAATATTCATCTTTAGACGATAATAATATGTAGTTGCACTTGATAATCCGTCAGATATGAACGAATTTCCAGTCTGGGTAGTTAGTGTAACTGCGTTTAAAAACTTGGAATCAACATCTCGTTGTAGGGTATAGCTAGTTGCTCCATCGACTAGATTCCATGTCAAATTTGCTGAAAAAGCTGAATCAAATGAGGCTAATAAATTTGTAGGCCCACAAGTACCAAGTTGAGCACCAACCGTACCGCTCTCTGAATCAATATAATAATAAAGATCCGTAACCTTTGAACTAAAAATATCAACACAGTAAGTTTTACCACCATCGATACTGCCTCCAGATAGAATTACCCCTTCACTTGGAGAGAATGTTGAGGGGATAGACGATGGATATCCATTATTAAAGTTTCGATAGCTTTCCATAGCAGTAGCAACACTGTTAAGATCACTTTTAAGTTGTGCCTCAATAACGGACTGCTGCCAATTACCATAGCTGATAATTGAAATTGAAGCTAAAATACCAATAATTGAAATAACAACAATAAGTTCGACGATAGTAAAGCCGGATTTTAATTTTTGACACAAAAATCTAATATGGGTCGAACGACTATATTTATAAATATTCATAAGCTTATTGAATCAATTATATCACTTGTATATAAGATAAAATAGCTTTTGTTTTTGAAGAACCAATAACCTGAATTAGTTCTTGTTCTGTGGCAGATTTAATCCCCTTAACGCTCCCAAATTTGCGAATTAACTTGGACCGGGTTTTTGGACCGATACCAGAAATTTCATCAAGCACACTTGAGGTTTGTTTAGCCCGTTTTAAGACCGTATGATAACTAACCGCAAAACGATGTGATTCATCACGAATACGTTGAAGCAATTTAATAATATGGGTTGAATTTGGCAAATTAATTAGAATAAAATCGTCAGTTATTTCTTTTGACCCACCTAATTCCGCTAATTTATATTCATTTATCGTTATTACATCGTAGCCGAGGGTGACGGGTGGTGGGTGAGACCCGACTGTGGCGGGTTGCAAGGAAACCTTCCGATGGCAACTGGTTGACAATCGCGAAGTTTCGGGGTCGCGGAACGTGACAGCACCCGATTCTGCATTCGTAATCGAATGATAATCAGGGGCAAACCGACCGGCAGGACCCTCAACCGAAGAACAACGACTAATTACAATTTGCTCTTCCCTCTTTGCCAACCCAATAAACGGAATATCAAACAACCCAAGATTATCGCGCGTCTGCAAAGCCGCATCTAATTGTCCCTTACCACCATCAATCAAAATCAAATCAGGTTTACTCCAGCTTTTTAAATTCTTTTCACTCAAACGACGAGTTATTGTTTCATTCATATTATAAAAATCATCATTTTTATCTGTACGAGTTTTAAATTTACGATATTCTCCCCTATCACTAACTCCATTTCTAAAAACCACCATGCTAGCCACAACATTAGTGCCACTCATATGTGAAATATCAAAGCCTTCGATTCGAACCGGAATTTTAGTTAATCCTAATAAATCAGTTAAATCACGTAACGCTTTGTCTTTACTAATATCTAAAAATTCCTTATCACCAAACATAATTTGACGCTGTAATTCGCGTAAGTTATACAGTTTATTGCGAATAATCGCAGCTTTTTCAAAATCATGTAAATCTGCGGCAATCTTCATATCGTGCGACAAATCATCAATTAATAATTTTTTGTTACCATTTATATAACTAATTAATTTACGAAGATTTGATTTATATTCTTCATTTGTCATATTTATTGGCGACAGACCCAAGTGATCATCAAGATCAAGTTTTGAACCTTCTTTTGGCGGCCTAATATAATAAGGAAATATTTTTCGTAGGTATCGTAAAGCTTTTTTTACAGCAAACCCATTATAGTATGGACCAAAATAATCTGACCCGTCATCAGCTGGATTGCGGGTAAAACTAACATATGGCCTTTCGCTTTTCATATCAATTCGCACATATATTAAAGATTTGTCATCACGAAGCAAAATATTAAACCGAGGCATATATCGCTTTACCATTTCGGCCTCTAAAAATAGTGCGTCAATTTCGCTTTCGGTCTGGACCCAGTCAGTATCGTCAATTTCAGCAACAAGCGCTTTTGTTTTTATATCCATATCACGCGTATTTTGAAAATATTGTTTTACGCGATTTTTTAAAACCGCCGCCTTGCCTACGTAAATAATCTGACCAGCTTTATCCTTATGAAAATAGACACCAGGACTAAGCGGTAAGGTTTTTAATTTGGCAGCTAATGTATCATTCGGCATATTAATATTATACTTTAAATAACAGATAAGCCCATCTATATGGTAAACTATACGGTGGAAACGAAAAAATATGAAAAAAGAATCACCATCCAACCACATCATTAAATTTTTTATTAGCCTCTGGAAAGTTGCCCCAGTTCTTGTTTGGTTTATGATAATTTCCCAAATTGCATTTGCCGTCCTGTCAATGACAATTGCCCCTATTTTTGTTTCAAAATTACTTACAAGTATTTCAAATGGCAGCGCCACTATGCAAGGTAGCTTTAGTTTACTTATTATTTATGCCGTAATTTTATTTACAGGCGACGTCATTGCCCCACGAATCACATTGGCAGCCGCTTTTGTGGCCGAATCAAGAATGCAAGCCAATATTTACAAGAGAATTCTTTCTCACTTATTAAATAAAAGCCTTGGATATCATGCAAATAAGATGAGCGGTGGCATAGTATCAGACGCCAGCAAATTAAACGGAGCAATTGAACGATTTTGGGATATAGTTATTTTTTCATTCATTCCAATCGCAAGTACTTTAATATCAATATGTATAGCTCTTAGCTTAATATTATGGCAATACGCAATAGTATTAGCCGTACTGTCTATTGTTTTTATATTTATTGTCATCAAAACCCAAAACGCAATCGCCCCAATTAGCCGAACAGTTGCCGAAAAATCAAGCAAAATGACCGCTTATTTTGCGGACATAATTAGCAATATAGCAACAGTAAAGGCTTTCTCTGGCGAAAAATCTGAGTTGTATAATTACAAAAAACGCACAGATACATGGTACAAAGCACAGATGAAAGAAATGAAAGGCGTCATTCTTATAACTGGCCTGTTTGGAACTGTGATGACAATTATGAATGTTTGCGCATTCATTGCAGCAATATTTGCTACTGAATATCACATTGCAAGTATTGGCGCTATCTATCTAGTAGTCAGTTATACATTAAATGTCGTTTCAAAATTATGGGAAGTAGCACATGTTACGAGAACCTACATACGAATAATCGGAGATGGGTCTTCAATGATTAAAATGCTAGACGAAGATATTGAAATTAAAGATCCAGAGTCACCTGAAAAGTCAGTTATAAAAAATGGCAAGATTGAATTTAATAAGGTCACTTTTACCCATAACGAAAATACAGAAGCTTTATTTAAAAATTTATCATTCACTGTTAATTCAGGTGAAAAAATTGGTTTAGTTGGTCGATCTGGCTCTGGTAAAACTAGCTTAACTCGACTATTGCTACGTTTTAGTGATGTCGAAGGTGGCCAAATTTTGATCGACGGTCAAGATATAACAAAAATTACCCAAACAGATTTACACAATGCAGTCGCTTATGTATCGCAAGAACCAGTTCTATTTCACCGATCTCTAAAAGACAATATTGCCTATGGCAAAACAGATGCTACCGAAGAAGAGATTATCCATGCCGCCGAACAAGCCAATGCAACCGAGTTTATTAAAACGTTGCCCAAAGGTTTTAATACACTCGTTGGCGAACGTGGAATAAAACTTTCAGGTGGCCAACGCCAGCGCATTGCGATTGCCCGCGCAATTCTCAAAGATGCTCCAATTTTATTACTCGACGAAGCAACTTCAGCTCTTGATAGTGAAACTGAGAAGTTAATTCAAGACGCTTTAATAAAATTAATGAAAAATCGAACGAGCATCGTTATTGCTCATCGCCTATCAACGATATCTAAACTTGATCGAATTATCGTACTTGATAATGGAAAAATCATCGAACAAGGTGCCCACAAAGAGTTACTTGCTGCTGGTGGTATTTACGCTAAATTATGGTCACGACAATCTGGAAACTTTATTGACGAATAAAAACTTCTAAACAAACACGACACAGATTTTATTTTTGAAAATATTATCAATTTTTTAACGAACAATTTTGATATTGCATAATTAGCAATAAACATACATAATCATATTTATTATGACCTGCGGGTCCTCTATTTTAAGGCCTTAGCCTAATAACAACTATAGTTGAAGGGAGTATTTGTCTGAACACAAATAAATTTACACTAAAGCTCTATTGGGAGCAAATTCGAAAATATAAATTAAGTTTTTTTGTGTCGTTGATTTGCATCCCAGCCGCAGCCCTTATTCTTGACACATTATTACCTTTTTTTCTCAGCCAAGCAGTCGGTGGATTAACTACACAAAATCAAGGTTTGGTTTTTCAAAATATAATTATTACAGCTATCGTTGCCACTGTTGGCGTTGGTCTTAATTTACTCGGATTTCAAACATTAATCCGTCACGAGTCAAACGTCCGTTTTGAATTAGCTAGAGATACTTTTATGCGACTAATTGGCAAGGATCTTAATTTTTTTGCAAATGAAAAGATTGGATCATTAACAAGTCGTTATATCGATTTTTTACGTAGCCATATTGGTCTGCAAGATTTACTTATTATTCGTACATTAGGCTTCGTTATTTCCGTTTGCACAGGATTAATAATCATCGCTTGCCAATCTTTGTTATTGGCAATTATACTGGCCGTTCTGCTAACAGCTATAGTTATTCAAGTAAAACTTAGTATTAATTATCGTAAACCATATCGTTTTGCTCGTAAAGAATTAATCGCTGAGTCAAACGGAAAAGTAGCCGACACACTGACAAATAATCTAATCGTAAAAACATTTGCTGGTGAAAAAACCGAACTATTAAATCTTGATAAAATTAATTCAGAATTTCGGATTGCCTATATAAAAGACTATAAAAGAATGAGCTTTGAAGGATCGGCCAGACTTTTCGTCATGTCTATAACTCAAATAGTCGCGATTAGTGTTTGTGCGGCACTTGTAAATAATGGACAAATGAGTATCCCAATTGCAGTATTTATGCTTATTTATTTGCAACGTATCGCATCACAACTGTTTACTCTTGGCGAAATGTTAAACGGTTACGACCAAGTACTACTCGAAGCTGGACCAATGAGCGATATGTTGGCAAAAGAAATTATTGTAAAGGACAAACCAGGCGCATTAATTTTGCACGATATTACACCGACAATAATATTTAAAAATACTTCTTACTGTTATAGCGACAACAACGATGATGTAATAAAACAGATAAATCTATCTATCTCGGCTGGCGAAAGAATTGGGCTCGTTGGACCTTCCGGAGCTGGAAAAACAACTATCACTCATTTATTATTACGTTTCGCAGATGTTAACGGTGGTGCAATATTAATTGATGGTCATGATATTCGTGACGTAACACAAGAAAGCCTACGTCGTTCAATTGCCTATGTTCCTCAAGAACCAATGCTTTTTCACCGTACTCTACGCGAAAACATTAACTATGGCAAACCCGATGCAACCGACCAAGAAGTCAGACTCGCCGCCAGGCAAGCTAATGCGCTGGAATTTATTGATAAATTACCTAATGGGCTAGATACAATCGTTGGAGAAAGAGGAATTAAGTTAAGTGGAGGACAGCGCCAAAGAGTCGCAATCGCTCGAGCAATATTAAAAAATGCCCCAATACTTATTTTGGATGAGGCAACTTCAGCCCTAGATAGTGAAAGTGAAAAATTGATTCAAGATGCTTTATGGGATTTAATGGACAATCGTACTAGCATTGTTATCGCTCATCGATTATCAACAATTGCCAAACTTGATCGAATTATCGTGCTTGATAATGGAAAGATCATCGAGCAAGGTACCCACAATGAATTACTGTCAAAAAATGGTAAATATTCAAATCTATGGTCACATCAATCTGGTGGCTTTATGAAAGAATAAAAAACCTCCGCCTTAATCGGCGGAGGTTTTTTATTCTTTGAAATATCTATTTCTTAGAATCAGCTTCGGGCTGTTTTGCATCAGCTAGAGTAGCAGCTTCAGCACCTTCAACAGGTACTTCAGTAACGTCTTCAGGCTCAGCTTCACCACCAGCAGCTTCGTTAGCAGCTTGTAGTGCACCTGGTTCATAGACATTAGCAATAACTAATTCCATATCTTGATCAACATCAGCGAATTCAACACCCTTAGGCAATTTAATATCGCTAACCATTAATTTGTCATCTTCAGTTGCAAGACCTGCAATTGAAAGTTCTATAGATTCTGGCAAATTTGCTGGCTTGGCCTTAACTTCAATACTATCCATAACCTGAAGAATAACAAGTCCAATTCTTTCAGCTTCGCTTTCACCTTGACCAATAAGTTCGATTGGAACTTCGGTAGTAATAACGTCATTTTGATTAATAGTATGAAATGCAACATGTCGTAATTCTTGGCGCACTGGATCCATATCAATATCTTTAATAATAGCTAATCTTTTTTTGCCATCAATAATTATATTAACTGGAGTATGTTTGCCGGCTGCGCGTACAACCTTTAAAGTTTCAATCAAACCTGATTGAGTTGACATAGGTTCATCTTGCCCACCATAAACAACACTTGGCGTAATACCAGATTGTCGTAATTTGGCAAGTTTCTTGCCTTCAGCTGTTCGTGTATCTAATTTCAATGAAATATCGCTCATATTTTGTCCTTCTTTAGTCGTTAATGTGTAACTCTAATCTTTAGTATAACATTTTATTGACAAAAAGCGTTTGCCAATTGTTATAACATTGATTTTAAATACTGGCCCGTAAACGAATCTGCAACCTTAGCAACATCTTCTGGCGTTCCTTTGGCGACAATCATACCGCCAGCTAGTCCACCTTCAGGCCCCATATCAATAACATAGTCAGCGGTCTTAATGACATCCAAATTATGTTCGATGATAATCATACTATTACCGCCTTCGACAAGTTTTTGCAAAATAACTAATAATTTTTTAACATCGGCACTATGAAGACCAGTTGTTGGCTCATCTAAAATATACAAAGTCCTGCCAGTTGATTGTCTTGATAATTCGCTAGCCAATTTAATACGTTGGGCTTCACCGCCACTAAAAGTCGTAGCTGGTTGGCCTAACCTAACATATCCCAAACCAACTTCGACAAGCGTATTTAATTTTCTGGCAATAGATGGCACGTTTTCAAAAAATTTAGCGGCTTGATCGATAGTCATATCGAGTATGTCGCTAATTGTAGCGCCCTTATATTTAATCTCGAGAGCTTCACGATTGTACCGCTTACCCTTACAGACATCACAAGTTACATAAACATCTGGCAAAAAGTGCATTTCAATCTTAATGACGCCATCACCCTGACAATTTTCACAGCGGCCACCTTTAACGTTAAAACTAAAGCGACCCGTTTTATAACCCCGAATATTTGCTTCTGGTGTAGATGCAAATAAATCACGAATTGCCGTAAATACACCAGTATAGGTTGCTGGGTTAGACCGCGGTGTTCGGCCAATTGCTGATTGATCAATAATAATAACCTTATCAAGTAAATTTATGCCTTCAATATTTTCATGTTTGCCGGCCACAACATGCGATCGATGCAACCTAGCCGATAATTCTTTTGCCAAAATATCATTTACGAGTGTTGATTTACCGCTTCCACTAACACCACTCACAACAGTCAAAACGCCAAGTGGAAATTCAACATCAATATTTTTAAGGTTATTTTCTCGTGCCCCACGAACAATCAAGACACGATCTTTTATCATTGGACGACGTTTTTTGGGCACCTCAATTTTTTCAAGTCCACTCAAATAACGGCCGGTAATACTGTCTTTGTTTTTAGCGACTTCTTCTGGAGTTCCAGATGCCACAACATAACCGCCGGCAATACCAGCGCCAGGACCAATATCAAGTAGGTAATCAGCATGACGAATTGTGTCTTCGTCGTGCTCAACTACAATTACTGTGTTTCCCAAATTTCGTAGGTGTTTTAATGTCTCAATTAAACGATCATTATCACGTTGATGTAACCCGATTGATGGTTCATCCAAAACATACAAAACGCCTTGCAAGCCTGAACCAATTTGAGTAGCCAACCGAATTCGTTGAGCCTCACCACCAGATAGTGTATTAGCAGCACGACCAAGTTCAAGATAACTTAGTCCAACATTATTCATAAATGTTAATCGAGAAATAATTTCTTTAATAATTTGCTGAGCAATAAATTGTTCTTGATCATTTAGTTTAAGTGTGTTTTGGAACAAATCCAGCGCATCATTAATACCCAAACTACAAACATCCATAATGTTGAAGCCGTGAACAGTAACTGCTAAAACTACCGGTTTTAAGCGAGCGCCATGACATGTGGTACATTCGCTTTCGCGCATAAAACGTTCAATATCTTTACGCATAAATTCGCTATCGGTCTCTTTATGACGACGCTCAAGATTTGGGATCACACCTTCATAAACTGAATCGTATTCACGACCATTTCCTAATTGAACGGTATATTTTTGGTCACCCGTTCCATATAAAATTTTGTCTAGATCAGCTTTAGTAAGTTGGCCAACTGGTATTTGAACGCTGAATCCATGAGCATTGGCAACTTCGGTCAAGCGTTTCATATACCAAGCATCACTATTAACACGATTATATGGGCGAATCGCACCTTCGGAAATAGTTAGGTTAGGATTAAAAACTAATTCAGGATCAACTTCTAGTCTATTACCCAAACCAGTACAAACAGGACAAGCACCCTGTGGCGCGTTAAAGCTAAATAATCGAGGCTCAAGTTCGGGAATATCTTCACTTGGATGGTCCAAACATGCATAACGCTGACTGTAAGCTGTTAAAGAATTATCGTCAGTATTCAAAATTTCAACAATTCCTTCAGCAATCTCAAGCGACTGTTCAACAGATTGCGTAACACGGCCCACCATATCAGGCGACATAACAATACGGTCAACTACGATTTCAATATCGTGTTTGTAATTTTTATCAAGTTCAGGAAATTCATCCAAAGCATAAACTACGCCATCGACTCGCGCTCTAGCAAAACCTAATCTACTATATTGTTCATTAAGATGGGCAAACTCGCCTTTTTTTGCCTTAATAATAGGAGCTAAAATCATCAACTTAGCGCCTTCTGGTAACTTCATAATTTCATCAATAATTGTTTCAGACGTACGACGCGTTACTTCATTACCGCAAATAGGACAATGCGGAACACCGATGCGAGCAAATAGCAAACGTAAATAATCGTAAATTTCAGTTACAGTAGCAACGGTGCTTCGAGGATTTCGACTAGTTGATTTTTGGTCAATGCTAATTGCTGGGCTTAGACCAGTAATCTGATCGACATCAGGCTTGTCCATTATGCCCAAAAATTGACGAGCATAACTCGATAAACTTTCAACATAACGACGTTGGCCTTCGGCATAAATGGTATCAAAAGCAAGGCTCGATTTACCCGAGCCTGATAAACCAGTTATAACAACCAATTTATCGCGTGGAATTTCAACATTAATATTTTTTAAGTTGTGTTCGCGCGCGCCAATTACTTTGATAACCTCTGACATAACCGAATTATTATACACTTTATCATCACTTTTTTCCAGTGTTATTATCCAGTTATCAGTTAATAATTGAAAATAATAATATTAGGATCCAAATGGCGCAGTAACCCTAAAGCCAGTAGCTGTATTAGAAGCACTCGGGGCATAATAATAATCAACAGATAAAACCCCAGCACTTATACCATATCCCCAATGAGCTCCACGAATAGTGCCGCGCAAGACAGTCACATCAGAATCACCATAAACCTTGCCTATACCATTTGCACTCGTCCACAAATCAGCACCAAGTATACCAGTGGAGATTGGTGATGGATCTATAGTTAAAGTGTTAGCATTAGTTATAGTCGTCCACTCCCTAAAAGTAGCGCCAGCACCATCAATACCAGGTTGTCGAGCTGGCGAAATTACCGTACCAGAAGTCCAATCCCAGGCATTGCCAGCTATATCCCAAATTACTTCTCCATTGCTAAGAGTTAAAGTACGCCTCTGGTTTCCAGTGGTCTGACCAGTTTCAAAATAACCAATGTCATCATCCGGGCTAGCCGCAAGTGCGCTACCTGGATTATTATCATTGTGACCAGAATAAATATATCCAGAACCAACCACACCAGTCGACCAGTTTGATGAAACGTTTAACACATTTTGCGCCAAAGTCATCCATTCTGCCTCAGTAATAAGATGACAGCCAGTGCATCCTTCGACATTTGGGCTATTGGCAATAGCAGCTAGTTGGGTCACCCCAGCCCAAGGAATCCCAGCTGCAGTACTAATTGGGGTTGTAGAAGTACCAACCCGTTTTGCCTCATACTTCATTACACAAAAATCACTTGTTCCATAAGTTGAGCTTCCGGGAACTGGTATGAAACCATCTGGACAAACAAACGGAGCAATTGCCACAGGTGTTGAGTTATTTGTTACACTATAAGTTAAATCCCCTCTTGTAAGATTTAAAGAAAACTCTTGAGGGTTAGCAGCGTTATTAACTTGGTAATTATAGGCCGAACTATCACTTGATTTTAGGCATTTATTCGTAGTGCTATCTGCGATAGAACAATTAATAGTATCCGGATAAATACCTTGGTCTACTTGAAAAAGCTTTAACTGTCGAGAGGCATTATTCAAATCAGAAGTTAAGGAAGCTATATTAGCCTTATTTGATATATTCATATAAGAAACTATAACTATCGCTGCTAAAACACCAATAATCACCGTAACGACAAGAATTTCAACTATAGTAAACCCAAGCTGGGCACGTATATTACAAGAATATCCTTTTTTAAAAACGCAAATCAAAATAATGCAGCCTCAGTAATTACTAAACTATAATTTCATTTTAGCATTAGCGACATAGAAAGTATATTAACCATCTAACAAAACAGAGATTAATTTATATTTGACACATAATGCTTATAGTTGCATTAGTATGTTTTTAAGATGTATCATTTAAGTGTAAACATCATGAAAAAAACTATCAGCATTTTATGTACCATTGCCAGCTTCGCACTTATCTGCGACGCCGCTAATTTAGGTCATAAACTAATGATGTTCTTGCTTGCTGGAATTGTTCCTGGAACAAATATTATTTTGTCTGGTGACCAAATGCTTGCCTTAGTCTGCATGTTGGCAGGACTAGTTTTTGTAATTTTTATTGCAATGCCGATAATTCATAAATTATTTTTGATAAATACTAAACAAAAACACAATCCAACACGTAAATTAAGCCGAGTCCGAGCCTAGTTATCTAAATCAGCGGGCATAACACTTTCTGCCCACAACTGTAGTTCTTGCAAAATAAATTGCTTATTTTCATCTGTAGTTGATGCTGATATTTTTTGTAATGATTTAGCAAATTCGGGCAAATTAGCAGTAATTCTTTCCGAACGCCACTTTTCCCAAGCGATAGCTTCATCTTCAGCCAAACTCTTTGGATAATTTCGAGCTTTATAATGCAATAATAACGTGCTCAAACGCTCATCAGTAAAATTCGGATGAAAATCAGCTAATTGACGCTCGTCAGCGTTTCGAACAGTTTCAATTCGCATCTTATCAATATCTGGCACAAAACCATCATATAACTGGGCTTCGGGATCAAGTGAACGCTTAAATTCTTCACGATTTTCAAATAAAGTCCGAACATTTTCGGCAAAACCAGGCGCTGACAACAATATTTCTTTATGCTTACTAATAGTTGATTCTTCAAGTTCAACTTTTTTCCATCCATCACCCTGGGCCAAAACACCCATTGGGGCAATGGCTGGCGCACGATTATACTGTAATTCTTTGACTGGTAGTTTTTCAAAATCGTCAGTTTGGCGCTCTTCCCAGGTAGCATAAAACTTTTTAGCTAAATCCTTTGAACTCATATTGATGAATGCCGTTGGATTATAGCGTAAATCATAAATTATTACATTGCCATTTTTGCCAGCCGTAAGTGGAAAAGCGACGGTGGCTTTATTGTAAGTTGAGTCTAGTCGACCACTGACATAAACAAATGGCTGTTTATAATCCAGGTTAACTAATCGCTTAACCTCATTTTTATCACGCATTTTGAGTAAATATTCATAAAGCTGTGGCTGTTTTTCGCGAATAAGTTGGGTTACGGCAATTAAAGCTTCAACATCACTTAATGCATCGTGAGCTTTAAAATGATCAATCTTATTAATTTTGCTAATCAATTCAAGCCGATTTGTGGCTACGCCCTTTTCATCAACTGGCCACTTAATTCCCTCTGGTCTTAAAGCCCTAGTCATACGAACAACATCCAATAAATCCCAACGAGAGCGACCATCTTTCCAACTCCACTCATATGGGTCGTAAAAATTTCGCCAAAACAAATGGCGAATAAATTCATCGTCAAACCGAATATTATTAAACCCGACTACGGTCGTTTCTGGAGTAAAAACTTCAGTCGCTAATATTTTAGAAAATTCCGCTTCGTTATAACCGTCATCAATTGTTTGCTGAGGAGTAATACCCGTCACCATTAAAGCTTCTGGGCTTGGCAAAGTGTCATCATTTAGTCTTACAAGCATATTAACTGGCTCCCCAACCTGCTTTAGGTCCATATCAGTGCGAATACCTGCAAATTGCATAATACGCGACTCACGGGCGTTTAAACCACTAGTCTCAAGGTCATAAAAAAAGAATGTTTTTGACATTAGTTTAATTATATACTAATTTAAAAATTGGCAATTATTAGAAATAATTTTATATAATTAAATCATTATGGGCTAGTAGCAAATATGCCGTCAGCTGAATAACTAGTTCCAATCTCATTAGTAGCATACCCTCTGTAATATATAGTTGTATTTGCTGGCATACCAAGTCTTGATTGAGTAAAAATACCAACACCAGCACTACGACCATACATTGAAATGTTGCCAGAATTGCTATTAGTAACATAAACCGAAGCATCGTCAGTTGATATCGAAATTCCTGATGGACTAGTGCCAGTAGGAATCGTTGTCTTTACAAGAGCTGTTAATAAACCAGTGTCAGCATTGCGACTATACATAGTAACCGAATTAATTCCCCTATTCGTAATGTAAACCGATTTATCATCAGAAGAAATAGCCATGCTACCCGGGCCGGAACCAGTATTCAATGTTGAGGGCGACAATGCAGTCAAAACACCAGAGCTAGTATTTCGACTATACATTGAAATATTATTTGAACCGTAGTTTGATGAGTAAACATATGTGCCATCAGCAGTTACTACAATATTACCAGGATTCGATCCTGAGGAAACTAATGACGGGACTAGTGAATTCAAGTCCCCCGTACTAATATTACGACTATACATTGAAATATTACTAAAGCCACCATTTGTAGTATAGGTTGAGATACCATCAGCCGATAAAGCAATCCCACTTGGATTAGAACCAGCCACAATTGTTGGTGTAGATAATAATGTCAACGCTCCAGTTACAGAATCTCGACTATACATTGAAATAGTTCCAGGGTTTTGATTTGAGACATAAACCGATTTATCATCTGGAGATATTGCGACACCGCCTAGACTCGTACCGGCTGCTGCAGCTATTGTCGCAAAGTTAGACAGTATTCCACTAAAAGCATTACGTGTATAGATCGAAATAGTATTAGAAGCCACATTCGCCACATAAACTGATAAGCCATCTCCAGAAATAGCAATACTATTAGGCGACAACCCAGTAGCTATTGTTGGTGTTGCTAAGGCAGTTAAAGCACCAGTGCTAGTATTGCGACTATACATTGAGATGGTATTTGAAGTACTATTAATGCCATAAACATAAGCATTATCTTTTGATACAACAATGTCAATTGGATAAGACCCAGCAGCAATGACTGCAGTTGGAAGAGCCGATAAAATTCCAAGGGAATTAGAACAATTTACGATTGGATTAGGCGAAGTTCCCCAACAAATACCATAAAAAGACATAGTTCCCCCACCGTCAGCTGTTAAATTAGCCCCCAAAGTAGCTCCGCTACTAGTTATTGATCCTACGGTCGGTGTTGTTATTGTGGGAGCAGTTATAGCAATAGGAACAGAGTCATTAGTTATGTAATAAGCAAGGCTACCATTTTTTTCAACGAGCCTAAAATCTTTTTGGCTAGTGCTATTAGATGGAATATATTTGTACACACTTGTGCCACTAGGTTTTATGCACTTATTAACAACACTATCTGGAATTGTGCAACTTATTGTTTCTGGATAATTACCAAAAACACTATTCACTTGAAATAATTTTAATTGTTTTGAAGCTCCATTCAGATCAGACTGTATAGACACAATATTAGCCTTATTAGATATACCTTGGTAGGTGACAATTATAATAGAGGCTAATAATCCAATAACTACAATGACAACAAGTAGTTCAACAATCGTAAATCCATTGTTTTTATATTCTGATATTTGATTTTTCATACAAAGCAATAGTATTTTTTGTTTTTATTAGGCATATCTTACATAATAATAACATTCTAAACAAAATATTCAAAGGGTATTTTAGTATTTATTGCTCTAAGAAAGTGAACCGGTTTTCGCCAATATGAATAAAGCTGTCACCTTGGGCGCCGCGACGTCGTAATTCATGGGCAATACCAAGTTTTTTCAAAATATCACGAAGGCGGTTTTCGGCTTCATAACTACCAAAAATCGTTCGGCGAGCAAATCGCTCAATCTTTTCACCAGTAACTACAAAATATAAAACACCTTCTTCATCTTCAACTCTTTCAACTGACCAAGATTCATCAAGTTTAGACTGACTAAGTGAAATTGTTTCAATATCTTCATCTTCATCTTCAATAACGGCAGCAAGTTCACGAGATTCGGCAACTTTTTGTTGGAGTGCGCGTAAAACTTCAGTAATCCCTTTGTGAGCAATCGAAGAAATAGCAAAAACTGGCGTATTACCGGCAACAGCTTTGACAGCATCAACTTGCATCTGGATAATATCATCATCAAGGCCTTCAATTTTAGTCAAAGCAATAATTTCAGGACGATCCGTTAAATCAACGTTATATTTAGTCAATTCTGATCGAATAGTCGTATAAGCGCCGGCGATATCATCCGTATAAGCATCAATTAGGTGCAATAGCACAGCAGTACGTTCAACGTGACGTAAAAATGCATCACCAAGCCCCTTGCCTTCACTAGCGCCCTCTATAAGCCCTGGAATGTCTGCAATCAACAAACTACTACTATCAATATCAGCCACGCCTAGATTTGGTGTGAGCGTCGTAAAGGCATAATCAGCAATTTCAGGTCGAGCGTTACTAACAACCGACAAAAAGGTTGATTTACCAGCGTTTGGAAAACCGACTAAGCCAACATCAGCTAATAATCTAAGCTCTAATTCGGCTTCAAAAACTTCGCCCATTTCGCCTTTTTCAGCAATTCGTGGAGCTTGTCGTACTGATGACTTAAAGTGGGCATTACCAGAGCCACCTTCGCCACCTTTAGCAATAACTACTTCTTGGCCTTTTTCAGTAAGGTCGGCGATAACTTTACCAGCCCGACGGACAATTGTTCCCATTGGAACTTTGACATAAAGTGGATTACCGGCAGAGCCAGATCGATCGCATTTAGAACCATTTTCACCTGGTTTAGCTTTTAATTCTGGCTTGTAACGAAAATCAATTAAAGTATTTAAGCCTTCAGTTGCAACAAAAATAACATCACCACCGTCGCCACCAACACCACCGTCTGGGCCGCCCTTTTCAACATAAATCTCATGCCTAAAACTGACAGCTCCGTCGCCGCCTTTGCCTGCACTAATAAATACTTTGGCGGTATCGACAAACATATTACATTTATTATATCAAAATCCCTCCTAGATTAACAGGAGGGATTAATGTTTTATAATATTTTTATTAATGAATGTATGTATATTGGCCAACATTGCCAGCAATAATTGTTCGTCCTGAGACAATATTATAGCCACCGCCAGATACGTAGGCGTTCATTTCACTAATACTTAAGTCACCATTTGCTAAAATACTCTCAACGATTGCAACGTGTCCGAGATAACCGTCATTTTGTATTATAGCTCCAACGCTAGGCGTTCTGTTAACGACTAACCCATCCTGTCTTGCATAATCATCCCATGAGCTAGCATTGCCCCAGTGAGCACCAACAGGAAGCCCTAATTCCATTCTTCGATTATAAGCATACAAAGTACAGTTACCATGAGCATAAAGACCATTGTCGTTTGTTCCATAGCGGATAAACCAAGTATTGCCACCAAAACCAGTGCCGTAACCTGAATAATAATTAACTACAACAGGTGCAATATATCCAGGTCGTTCATTAGTAGGAAGTGTCGCACCGGGTAATATAATGCTAGTATTTTCCTTAATTCCGCTTACATCAAGGTCGTTATATAAAACTAAACGAGTTTTATCAACTACATATTTTGTTGCAATTGAATCAATCGTGTCATCTGATTTAACTGCATATAGAACACCATCAATTGGTAATATTTTTAGTATGCTACCAGTCGAAATCGCATCAGTTGTTAAATTATTAGCCCATTTAACAGTCTGCGCTGATATATTAAACTTCTTTGCCACAGTCTCAACGGTGTCGCCAGAAACTACGTTATAACTAGTCACTAATCGACTTTCAGTAATTGATTCAATTATTTGTGGCTTGTAAGTGCCAACACCGTCAGATTGCGCAAGTTCACTTTGAATTTGGGCTGATACAGCCAAGTTGGCAACTGATTTAGCGACAGGAAGATTCGTAGCTTGAGCAATGCCAGAGGCAACGCTTGTGGCTACGGCATTATCAACCGAAGTTTGTTCGGATTGAGTAATAGAAGTTACCTTTGCAGCGTTTGCAACCGTCGAAGTATCCTCGGGTTGATGATAACCAATAGAAATTAAAGCCACAATAAGAATAAAAACACTGGAATAAACAGCGATCATTGAGGGCTTAATTCGATATGTTGTCTTGCGACGTTTTTGGGTCGGTTGCTGCTGTTTAAATGCAGCTGCTGATCTTTGAGATAATCTCATTATGATCTGATTACGAATAATCGTTCTCCTGCCACTAGTATTACTACAAGGGCACTACCTTACTTTGTCTTTCTTCTCGCTAAGAACGGGGCACATGGTCGACCATTATATTTAATTAATATTAGTTCAAGTTTGCGGTACCCGTACGACATTTATTGGCAGGCTCATTTGTAATCCGTGTTCCCCACCCGTAGTTATAAAAAATATAACTACACCAGTAGACGAAACTACAAATGTGCTGTAATGAGTATATCAACCCTTGCTGCTTATGTCAATTTATGGTGTAGCACACTTGATATTACAATGGTTGGCAATATTTGCTTCGTGCTCGGCATTTGTGCTGGCAAAATAGGTTATATTGTCATCACCACTCAAGAAGTACAGGTAATTAGTATTTGCTGGCTCAGATACCGCCAAAAGTGCCAATAAACCTGGTGCGGCAATTGGTCCGGGTGGCAATCCAGTATAACGACGTGTATTATATGGCGAATCCAAGTTAACATCACGAGCTACGCCCGTCTTATCGGCAATATATTGATAGGTCACATCAGATCCCAGTGCCATACCTATTTCAAGTCGCGAATAGAAAACCTGAGCAGCCTGTTTTTGATCCGTTGTCGGCTGACTCTCACCAAATGGACTGTTAATTTCTCTTTGTACAATTGAGGCTAAAGTAATCCCTTGATAAAGACTTAACCCATGGCTTCTAAATTTTTCAACCAAATTATTTTTCTGGACCACTGAATAAAATTCATCAAAAGCTTTTTGCAAAATATTCTCTACAGTTGCACCACTATTAAAATTATAAGTTTGGCCATAAACATAGCCTTCTAAATCAGCGCCTGCCGGTTTGTCAACAAATAGTGGGCTATCGTAGGTTTTGCTCAAAGCATTCGCAATTTCTTGATCCGAGTAACCAGCATTTTTTAGAATAGTAGTAACGTCATATTTCTTTTTGCTGTCAGTTTTATCTGTTAACGTAGCTCCTGGATAAAAAGTAATGCTAAATTGGTCTACCGAACCGCTAACAAGGTGGTCAACTATCTGAGGCACAGTCTCGGCTGGTGATAATCGGTATGTCCCAGCCTGTAATTTATTATTGTTACCAGATAGTCGTAAATATATGCGAAAAACAGTTGAGTTTCGTATTAATGATTGGTTTTTTAGTTGCTTGGCAATTTGTTCGGGATTACTACCGCTGACTATGGTTATCTTTTCAAGTTGGCTAATATCAGTTCCAACGGGTGAAAGTTGTGCTTGGTACCAAAAAATACTAGTACAAATAATGCTTAAAATAATAGTAATAAGGATACCGACTATAAATAGTATAGTTTTTCGATCAAAAAAACTCTTAATTTTTATTGAAGCATTATGTAACGCGTCAAGCATAATTCGCCTCAAGATAATCTTGCAATATTATCGCTGCCGCCTGAGCATCTATATCGCCTTTCGAGTATGGACGTTTATAGCCGATCAGCCTTTGTTCAGCAATAACACTCGTAAGTGATTCATCTTGAAAAACAATTTTTGGTGCAATACCAGAAAGTTTATCTGCAAATTCTTCCACAAATTTTGTTTGAGCAGTTGCATCACCGGATTGGTTACGGGGGTAGCCAATCACTAAGATGTCGGCTCTTTCCCTAATGACAATATCAGAAATAGCCTTTATTTCATTACCATCAACTTCGATCGTTTCAAAAGGCACAGCAATTTTGACCGAACTATTCCCAATTGACAGGCCAATACGCTTTTCACCAACATCTAGACAAACAATTGAATCGGTTTTTTTAAGCATTTTCGAGTCTAAACTCAACAGTAATCTTATTATCGTCGTTAGGTACAGTGTTTACCCAGAAGTATGAGAATTTAATATCAACACTGTTAATACCTTCAATTTCACTAATAAGCGATTGGACATCACCGTATTGTTTGCCCTTAGATTGTTTTTTAATTGAGACTTGGTCAATATTTGGCCCAATTTTGCCAGTCGTCGTAACATTGACAGTCACACCTTGATCATTCGATAAATACCCAGATAAAGCTACGGCGTCGATACCGTCGTCATATATACGCTGGCTCTTATCACTATTTAATTGTTTTGTAATAGAATCTTTTAGGAAAGTTTGTAATTCTGCTTTTGCAATAGCAGTTAGTGTATAGGTCGTAGCTGAAGTTAACTTAACGGGGGTTGTAGCTTCAGCATCAACAGCTGGAACAGACACTGCAGCCGCATGATCAACTTTAAAACTGTCTTTTATAACAATCTCGCCATTAGTAAATTGTCCGATAAGTTGCTGTTTGACACTATCACTAAATAAATCATTTAATGACTGGGTTGCTTTTTGAATATCATCCGCAGTTACGACAGTTGCAATTTTAGTCGTTCCACCTGTCATAGAAGTTCCGTCGGCATAAACATATCCACTTACTCCAGCAATCGAAAAGGTTGTTGCCGCAATATTGTAATCTTCACCTTGCTTTTCAGCAACGACAGGAACATCAACAGCACCAGCACCAGCGCGAGTTTTTTGACATGCAGATGCAAATCCAGTGAGTTTTGGCACTACGGCTTCTGATGTATTTACAAATTTTTCGCCAGAACTGGCAGTAAACTCTGTATTTGCAAGAATGACAAATGAGTCGCCATCACAGTTTTCAATCGTAATAACACCTACTGATTTATTGCCAATATCTTTTTTGCCAGTTGCAGTAAACGTTACGCTGACGTCTTTTTTAGCTTGCTTTGAAACAGTTTGAATAGTGTTCTTAGTTACATCTGTCGCAGCAGTTCCGCCAAGCTTAACAGCAAGGCTGACTGGAGCTGGTGAAGTTTGTGCAGTAATAATTATTTTAGCGGAAGGCGCGTATATTACAGCCCACACCAAGAAAGCAGTCAAACAAATCGCTAGGACAATACCAATAAAAAGTTTACGCCTAAAACTAATAAAGTTTGGAACCTTAACGTTTTTACTTAAATTCTTTTTATCTGGATTATCAAATTCTTTTTTAGCAACAGTTCCGTCAATATCAATCGTATCAATAACATCAGTTACGACAGCATCAGTAGAATTATCTGTAGTTTTTACTAATTCACCAATTGGCATGTTTGCACCTTCGATTATGTCTTCTCCATCGTCAACTTCAATTGGATCGATTTCACCAATTTCAGGTTTACTTTGTAGGTTTTTAGCAACAGGAATCATAGCCATCGCCGACAAGGCAATTAAAGCTTTATTATTTGTTACAAGTACCAAATGCTTATTGCTTGTTTCAGTAATTCTAGCGAGGAGTCGCAAGTTGACAGCACTTTGAAGTACACCAATACGCTTTGGTGGGACTAAGGCAACAATCTTTTCATTGCTAGCTTTAATTTTGCCAATAATAGCCGTTATATCATCTTCAGTATCAATGTAAATTACGTCTTTATGCATATTTATATTCTAAGAATCCGATTTAGTTTATCTTTGATCGTATCGTTATCGCTACTACCTATCATTGTATCATAGCCAACCCTCAGTAAGCCCATGGCGGTTATGTAAGTATGGTCACTGACGAGCCCTGTTGCATCAGTAATCCCAACAACTTCTGACGGATGAATATGATGAACGGTTGGCTTCTTTGTAAATGGCAAATCCTTATGCCAATCTTGACCTTCAAGGGCTTCAACGAGTTTATTTAAACTTGCACCACCACCACAAAGCAAAATTCGATTTGGCAAATGATCGGCTGAATCAAATTCACTTAGAGCTAATTCAACACCTGCAATCCAAACTTCCATAGTTTTGTCTATAGCGGCGTTAACGCCATTGACTACAGTCGGCTTAATTTGAGTATTTTCAATATTAACTTTTAATTTTTCGGCATCTTCATAAGATAAGTCCATTTCACTAGCAATTGTTCGAGTAAAAGCACGGCCGCCAATACCAAACATTCGAGTGCCTTCGACACCACCATCATTTATAACCGCTATATCAGTAGTACCACCACCAACATCAGCTAAAATTGCCGTCAAATTGCTATTAGCGTCAGTTCCGAGTACGCTACGACTAACTGCAAATGGTTCAGCGGCAACGGCTAAAAGTTCCAACGACAGTTCTTCGGCAACACGCTCTAATGCGCCAATGTGTACCATTGGAGCAAAGGCTGTATAGATTTGGACAGCTACGTCATGACCTTGAAAACCAATCGGGTTACTAACTTTATAGCCATCAATATGAATACTTACGAGAGCACTGTTAACAAGTTTAATTTCGACATCGGGATTGCCAGTTTCAAGCGCAATTTGTTTTTGAGCTTTAACTTGAGCTCGTTCTTGAACTTTTTCAATAATAAATTCCATTTCAGCCGTATTTAAAGGTTTGTCTGGTTGAGGCCGACGATAGCGAATTGTATTTGTTACGCCCTTTACTAATTCGCCAGCAATACCAATAACAACCTTTTTTGCCTGTATACCAGCTTGATCTTCAGCCTCTGATAAAGCTTTCTCACAATTTCGAACTACACCGGATATATCGGCAATCGCACCAGTATACATATCACTGATTTCTTGGTGAGCCCGACCGACACCGATAATATTCAATTTATCATCATCTAATTTGGCAATTAATGCTTTGACGTATTCAGTACCAATATCAAGCGCAACGATATAATTCTCTGCGATGTTGTTTTTTCGGATATTCTGTAGTTTTCGTAGTTTTTCAAATACCATAGTTATGTCCATTATATACTAACGCCGCTTATGGTCTAGGTATTTTTAATATTTTGAGCATAATGGCTTAATTATTCATCTTACCGTGCGGGTCCTGCCGCTTTGGTTTTCCCTAGAATTTTTTATTGATTACAATAAAACAATTTTAGGGGTCCCAACCAAACGTCACCCGTGATGACTATATAAATCAACTTCGTTATTTACCGAAGGGCGTTCCTCTGGATTTATTTTTAAAGTACTACTTTGGAAACTATTTCTTACCCAATTGACGTCGAGCAACCATAAAGATAGCAGCTGCAGTTGTAATACCCAAGGCAGCAACTATAACTGGATTAGCTAGGATGAACCTTTGAATTGCTGTATTTGGAGCAGTTGGAACTACAGCTGGAGTAGCTTCGGGGGTTACTTCGGGCACATAACATTCACCAGTCCAAGCTTCCCACTTAAGATTTTCTGGAAGTAATAGTGTATTTTGGGTTACGTCTAGAGTACAGATTTGGTTGTTAAGTAGATATAAGTTTGTAAGTTGAGTATTTTTTGTTACGTCTAGGTGCGTTAGTAGATTATCGGTTAGAGATAAATAAGTTAAGGCGATATTATTAGTTACGTCGATAGTCGTCAGTTGGTTAAGTCTTAACCGTAAAGAATCTAGTGCCACATTTTTTGTTACATCAATGGATTTTAGCTGATTATCAAGCAAAGATAAATAAGTTAGGCTGGTGTTCTTAGTTACATCGATAGAGGTCAAGCTATTACTACCTAAATATATTTCAGTTAAAGCGGTGTTATTAGTTAAGTCAATAGTTTCTAGTAAATTAGCTTCTAAATTTAGGCGTTCTAGGGCAGTGTTATTAGTTAAATCGATAGTAACTAGATTGCCAAGATATATGGATAAGTTGACTAAGGATATATTTTTTGTTAAGTCAATATTATCTAAATAATTATTAGACAGATCTAAGTTTATCAATGAGGTATTGTTAGTTAAGTCAATAGTTTTTAGGTTTTCAAAGTTATCAGTCAAGATCAAACTAGTAAGGTTAATTATCTTGTTTAAGCCCATTGCACTTTTAATAAAATCACTACACGTCAGCGAAGTTAACTGTAACAATTCAGCATCAGTCGCACTGTAGGTATAAAGCCGATCACTAACGCCATCAATATTGTCATCATTTAGTTTATCTATAACACAGTTATAGAAGTTATCATCATCAAAGGCTGGGTTAACTGGAGCGGCGCTTACTGATGAGGTTGTAAAGACGCTAGCTGCTAAGAACATTAATCCAAAGGCCATCATAAATTTAACACTAATATTTTTAATCATGGGTTTTGTTTGCTTTCTTTATTTTTTTGTTTTATTTTAAATCTTAAGCCTAGCTTATGCTTTATTGGAATTAAGGTAAATAGATTTGTATAGTAATATTTACAATATTATCACTCTCCAAGGTCCGACCTTGGAAAAGAACTGTGGAAACTATTTGTTACCTAACTGACGTCGAACAGCCATAAAGATTGCAGCTGCAGTTGTAATACCTAGGGCAGCAACTATAACTGGATTAGCTAGGATGAACCTTTGAATTGCTGTATTTGGAGCAGCTGGAACCACAGCTGGAGTAGCTTCGGGGGTTACTTCGGGTATTACTTCAGGAGCAGGACAAACAGCTTCCCATTGAATGTTCTCTGGAGTTAGTAGTGTATTTTGAGTTACGTCTAGAGTACATATTGAATTACCAAGTAAATACAATTCCGCAAGGTCAATGTTTTTAGTAATATCTAAATTAGTCAATTTATTATTTTCTAGTGCTAAAATCCATAAATCGATATTATTAGATACATCAATAGAGGTTAGATAATTATCTTCTAGAAAAACAAGTCCCAGTACTGCGTTTTTTAATAAATCTATTGTCGTTAGTTGATTGCCTTGTAAGTTCAAAAAGTCAAGAGCTGTGTTTTCAGACATGTCAATAGCCGTCAATTGATTATAGCTCAAAGTTAAGTGATCCAGTGCAGTGTTGCTAGTTATGTCAATAACCGCTAATAAGTTAGATTGTAAATTTAAACTAGTAAGATTAGCCATCTTGCTTAGGCCCATAGCGCTTACGATCTTGAGCGGATCAGCTTTGCCATAGCTATTACAATCAAGCGAAGTTAACTGTAACAATTCCCCATCAGTCGCATTGTATGTATAAACTCGATCATTAACGCCATCCACATTAGCAGCATTTAACCTATCTATAACACAGTTATAGAAGTTATCATCATTAAAGGCTGGGTTAACTGGAGCAGCGCTTACTGATGAAGATGTAAAGATGCCGGCTATCAATAACATTAAACCTAAGGCCATTATTAATTTAGTACTAATATTTTTAAGCATGGAAGATTATTTGCTTTCTTTTTTTGTTTTATTTTAAATCTTAAGCTTAGCTTATGCTTTATTAAGAGTAAGGTAAATAGGTTTTTGTAGTAAAATTTGCAACTATGTTTTAAATGCCTATTATTTTAGTACAGCAAATACAAGCAACCTGTGATCGAGGGTACTTTTATCGCTTGTCCATTCTCCAGCGCACGCAATCAAATTGACGCCTTGCTTTGCGTCACCGTAAGGAACTAACATTTTGCTCATATCAAGGCCCTCAAGAGGTTCGGTTCTGACTTCGGCCACTTTATAAGTAAATTTAACGCCATCACCACGTTCTATAATAATTTCATCACCATTTTTAACACTCGCAAGATAACCAAATAAGCCATAATGTGTACCGCTTTCAGATGCATGGCCATCAATTAACATTGCACCATCTTGTCCAGGTTTGGCGCTTGAATTATACCAACCAGCATCATAAATATTAGTAGGTGCCTGCATACTATTGTCACTATTAACACCCATCGACATTATTCTTGCGGCAACATTTATTTTATTAATATAAATCGACCTTGGTAATTCCGAAGGCACCTTGTAGTTATCAAGTGCGCTCGCAACTGGCACCTTAGTTTCGACACCTTCTGGCAATGCAGCTTTTATTTCCTCTTGCACATCATCACTAACCGGCGCCTCAATAGTCTTCATAATTTGCTTTGCTTTAGTGTTTGTTTGCCAAGTACTAAAACTAACATAACCAGTAGAACCCAATAATATTGCTATGCATATACCCATAACTATTCGTCGCACTAATAGACTACCGAAAATATGTTTTTTATGCCTCTTTTTAGCTTTATTACTTACCGCTCTTGAAAGTAGCATAGCCTTATTGGTGGTACGGGCAAGAGCTTTGTTTATATGTTGTCCCCTATCCTCAGTATTAACAACACCTCCAATTTTCTTTTTTGGCGGCGTTGGTGGCAAAACTGGTTGCATAAGCTTGTGATTAACACTAGAACTGACTGTATTATTTACGATAGTTATAGTATTTTTTGCAGGATCATAAACAGCTGTAGGAAAAACAGTTTTAGATTTTTGAGACACAACGACCGACCGTGGCCGAGGTCGTATTTGTCCGCGAGTATGCTGATTATATCTTTTTATATCCATATTTCAACTTGTATTTAATAAGCTTAACCGTTTATATAATAACAGACAGGCAAAACTAAGCCTATCTATTATTATCTAGTTTTTGGTTATTGCTATTTTTTGCCTAATTGACGGCGCGCAGCCATAAAGATTGCAGCTGCAGTTGTGATGCCTAGGGCAGCAACTATAACTGGATTAGCTAGGATGAATTTTTGAATTGCAGTGTTTGGGGCGGTTGGAACGGTGACTGGAGTCGTTTCAGCGGCTGTTTCTGGAATTGTTTCAGGAATTATTTCTGGCACCACTTCAGGCACATAACATTCGCCGGTCCAAGCTACCCATTTAAGGTTTGCTGGAAGTAATAGTGTGTTTTGGGTTATATCTAGGGTACAAATTTGATTACCGAGTAGGTATAGGTCTGTTAGCTGAGTGTTTTTTGTAACGTCTAGGTGAGTTAGTAGGTTGTCAGATAAATATAATTCCCTTAATAAAACGTTCTTTGATACATCGATATCGGTTAATAGGTTATCTTGCAAAAATATAATAGTCAAAGCAGTATTCTTAGTTAAGTCGATAGTAGCTAATCGGTTTTGCCAAAAATATAACCAAGTTAAGTTAGTATTCTTAGTTATGTCGATAGCTGTTATCTGGTTATCTTCTAAGAATAGTCTAGTTAAAGCTGTATTGTTAGTTACGTCGATGGTCGTTAGACTGTTATTACTCAAAGCTAAACTAGTTAAAGCTGTATTGTTAGTTACGTCGATGGTCGTTAGACTGTTATCTTCCAAATCTAAACCAGTTAAGGCTGTATTGTTAGTTACGTCGATAATTCTAATATTGTTACTATCCAAATCCAAGTAAGTTAGTGCGGTATTGTTAGTCACATCTATAGCAGTTAGGTTATTATAATTAAAACTTAACCGAGTTAAAGCCATATTCTTGGTTACATCGATAGTTGTTAATAAGTTATATTGTAGTTCTAATTCAGTTAAACTAGTCAGCTTGTTTAACCCCATGGCACTTGTAATCTTGAGTGAGTCGGCTTTACCTTGACCAATACATGTCAGCGAAGTTAACTGCAACAACTCCCCATCAGTCGCATTGTAGGTATAAACTCGATCATTAACGCCATCCACATTAGCAGCATTTAACCTATCTATAACACAGTTATAGAAGTTATCATCATTAAAGGCTGGGTTAACTGGAGCAGCGCTTACTGATGAAGATGTAAAGATGCCGGCTATCAATAACATTAAACCTAAGGCCATTATTAATTTAGTACTAATATTTTTAAGCATGGAAGATTATTTGCTTTCTTTTTTTGTTTTATTTTAAATCTTAAACTTAGCTTATGCTTTATTAAGAGTAAGGTAAATAGGTTTTTGTAGTAAAATTTGCAACTATGTTTATTCTGTTAAGCCAAAACCGCTTTAATTCTTCGCACACCAGCGCTGCTTGACTCTTCTTTAGTAATCTTAAACTTCTTGCCATCTTCAGATAATTGAAGCGTATGTTCAACATGAGGACCACCACAAATTTCAAGACTAAATGGTTTTTCGGCCCCATCAGCAATCATCTTGTAAACTTTTACTTTGTCGCCATATTTATTACCAAATTCGCCATAAGCACCCATAGCGCGAGCTTCAGCAATTGGATATTCAGCAAAACTAACTTTTAAATCTGCAGCTATTTGTTCATTTACGATATTTTCAATTTGCGATATTTGTTCAGGCGTAACTTTTTCAGGCCACGAAAAGTCAAAACGAATGCGTTCTTCATTAATATTGCAGCCCTTTTGAGCCACGGTTTCACCCAAAACAATTCGTAGAGCTTGACCCATCAAGTGAGCAGCTGTGTGATATTTGACGTTAATTTCGTCAGTACCGCTCAAGCCACCTTTAAAAGTACCTTTGGCTGCAGTTTGGCTGCGAAGCCGTTGTTCAAGCATCTTGGCGTCAAATTCTAATCGCCAATTTTCGGAAAGTTTAATATTTTGCTTAAATGCCTCTTCGGTTGAAAGCTCAACTGGGAATCCATAAGTATCATAAAGTGTAAATAATTCCGTACCAGTCAAACCATCAGCTGCAAACTTACCAAGTTCACGTAATCCTTTGATAAGTGTCTGACGAAATACCTTTTCTTCCTTAACAAGCACCGCAATAACCTCATCACGCGCAGCTTTAACTTCTGGATAATCCTCGGCATACAAATCAGCAACAACTGGTACAATTTCTTGCAAAAAGTTCTGCTCGATTCCTAAATCAAAAGCAAAGCGAATTGCACGACGTAATAATCGACGCATAACATAACCCTGCTCTTTATTAGATGGTCGAACACCATCAACTGCCAAGAAAGTTGCAGCCCTTAGGTGATCAGCAATTACGCGCATACTTTGCGTATAACTTTCGTAACTTTTACCGCTTAAATTCTGCAATTTTTCAATAATTGGCCACATAATACTAATTTTAAAAATATCTGGACTATCAATTGCAGCTGCGGCAATTCGCTCTAGGCCACCACCAAAGTCAACATTCTGCTTGGATAATGGCGCAAAGCTACCGTCCTCTTGACGACGATATTGCATAAAGACCTGGTTACCAATTTCAACAAAGCGACCACTGTCCGTTGCTGGATGTGCCAAGCCAAAACCTTCAGCGTGGTTTTGTTCTCCGAAATCGTAAAAAACTTCACTATCAGGACCACATGGATCACCAATTGGTGTTGTTGCAATACCACCATTACGACTCCACCAGTTTTCTTTATCATCATAAAAGAAAATACGCTCGCCTGGATTTACACCACGCTTGTCGCCATCAGCTTGACTGCCAATCTCAACAATTTTTGCCTCAATTCCCTTTTCTTCAAATACTTTTTGCCAAATGTTAGCAGCTTCGTCATCGCGAGGAATATTATGTTCAGGGTCGCCAATAAAAGCCGTAACATAAATCCGATTTGGGTCTAGCCTCACTTCTTCGGTCAAAAACTCAAAAAACCAACGAATTTGCTGTTCTTTAAAATAATCACCCAAGCTCCAGTTACCAAGCATTTCAAAAAAAGTTGTGTGTCGATTATCGCCAATATCATCAATATCCTGAGCTCGAAAACAAGTCTGGCTATTGGTTAAACGCACGCCATTTGGATGTGTCTCGCCAAGTAAATACGGCAATAATGATTGCATACCGCTGCCAGTAAATAATGTTGTAGGATCATTTTCGGGCGTTAATTTGGCACGAGTAATAATTTGGTGTTGACGATTATTAAAGAATTCTAAATATTTGGCGCGAATTTGTTGAGCGTTCATATCCTTAATTATAACAAATAAAGAATAATATCGTTAAATCAAATACATTTGCTAATTAATAGATAAATTAATTATTGCAAAGTCACATAAAGTCGGCGTAGAATAATATTTGAAAACATTATGCTAATGTTCTCTTTTTGCTACTTATTCTCATATATAAATAGCAGAAATATAAGAACACCTCGCCTTGGCCAGGTGTTCTTTTTGTTAGCAATTTTTAATATCATAAAAATCAAAAGACCCCGGTTGCAACTTTGCAAACGAGGTCTTAAGTTGAGGAATAATTAGTTCTAGAAGATTATGCGAGAATGGCCCAACCTTCATCGACAGCACCCGTTACTTCAGGAAAATCGAATTTTCTGGTTTTGATTGGCACAAAGGGCAGTTTGTCTTGTTTTTTGTACAACGCGGCAAGACGCTGATAGCCTTCGTCTATTTGCTCTTCGATGTCGACAATTATCTTAATTAACTCCACATAGCAATCATAGATTTGCATTGGCTCGTCAGCTTCTTTTAAGAACCACTTGATTGCCCTAATTTTGAGTTTACATATCTTCAAAAGTGCAAACTCACTATGTCTTATTTGAAGTTTAGCTATCTGCTCAAGATATGCTTCTGACTCAGAGATAGTTTCATTAATAAACCTAAAGGCACTTTGGGCTTTTGTTTCCAAATTTATTCACCTCAACTTATCAATACCGCCTTAGCGGCTGCAAGCTACCTTATTGTAGCTTTGTGGTTGAATTTTATAATATTATTAACTTTGAGTCAAACTAATTAATTTCTATCAAATTGCAAAAATTAAATAGACGCTTAATTAAGAAACTATTCCACCACCTAAACAAACATCACCGTCATAAATAACGACGGATTGGCCAGCTGCAACTGAGCGTTCTGGACTATCGAGCGTCAAGACAGCACCTTCATTATTAAAGCTAAGATTTGCTGTCGCTAATGGCGCACGATGGCGTACTCTAATTTGATATATCCCTTCAACCGGAGCTTCATTAATCCAATGTAAATCAGTTAAATTAATTATCTTTTTCCAAAGAGTGTCATCATTTATATCCGTCGTTACATAAATCTCATTTTTATCCATATTTTTACCAACAACATAATATGGTAACCCACCGCCCAGTTCTAGCCCATGACGCTGACCGATTGTATAAAAGATTGCACCATCATGACGACCCAAAGCTTTGCCTGTTTTTTTATCAATAATGTCGCCAGGTTTTGAATCAACGTACATACTCAAAAAATCACGAATACCAACTTGACCAACAAAACAAATTCCTTGTGAGTCCTTTTTTGCTGCCGTCGCCAGTCCACGAGCTGCTGCCATTTTACGAACTTCTGGTTTAATAAATTCACCAATTGGAAACAATGTTTTTGACATAGCTTCACCAGTAACACGATAAAGAAAATAGGTTTGATCTTTATTATCATCAACGGCGCGCATTAACTTACTTCCAGAAACCCTTGCATAATGACCAGTTGCAATCATATCAGCCCCATCTTCAAGCGCAGCTTCCAAAAATAACTTAAACTTCACTTCTTGATTGCACATAATATCAGGATTTGGAGTTCGGCCACTTTTATATTCATTAATCATATAATCAACAACTTTATGTTTGTATTCGTTCTCAAAATCAAAAACCTTAAAATCAATTCCAAGTTGTACCGCCACGCGCTTAGCATCAGCAAGATCGTCAGCCCATGGACATTTAACTCCTGGCAAATCGGTTGTCCAATTTTTCATATAAACGCCAGTAACATCATAGCCCTGCTCGATTAAAAGTGCCGCCGAAACCGAAGAGTCGACTCCGCCACTCATACCAACATAAACTTTAGTTTTTTTGTCCATAACTATGATCCAACTGTGTAAAAGATTATTATTTTTGCTGCTTCAGAACCAGCAAGCCACCAACCACGTGGAGTTGTAAACCACCAAAAGGACCAATCTTTATCACTTTTAATTGGATGGTTAAAAATCGTAACGCCGCTTGTAAGTTTATTAAATTCAAGACTAGCTCGACGTTGATGATACCCAGACGTAACCAAGATTGCGCTCTTAGTGTTTAAATCCGAAAATATAGTTTGAACATTTTGAGCATTTTGTTTTGTCGTATTTGAATCCTCATCAACATAAATAGCCGTCTCTGGCACACCAGCTTTGATTGCCAAAGTTTTCATAGCTGCTGCATTGCTTGGACCAGTTTTATCTTCGGCTGCACCAGAAAATATTAAAGTATTTGACCAGCCATCTTGATAGAGCTTAACCGCTTCATTAACCCTAGCTTCGGTATCGCCACCGCTAATAGCTACAATCGCATCAACAGATTGGCATTTTTGGTTATTACTAGGCCTTTGGCTACAATTTGATAAATCGTCAGGTTGTAAATATACGCTAAACCCAACAATAGCTGCAACGAGTAAAAGTGCTGAAAATATAATTGATCTAATCATTTTGTAGTCCGTTCATATTCACGTTTTAGTTCTTCAATAATAATTTCACCAGCCGACTTTATATTATCGGTCGTAGATAAGTGGCCAAGTGTAATCCGAATACTACCATCGGCTAGTTCTGGCGATAATCCGATTGCAGTCAAAACGTGCGAACGCATACCCTTATTTGCAGCGCAAGCGCTACCAGTTGCAACTAATACACCATTATTTTCCAGTAAAAAGACTAGCCTCTCACCATCTAACCAGGGGAAAGATATATGCAAATGTCCAGCTAACCGATGTTTCATGTGACCTGAAATTACTGCATTAGGAAAGGCGTCAGACAATACTTTTTGCAAACTATCACGTAATATCAAAAGCCGTTCTGACTCATATTTGCGATGTTCGGTAGCGAGTTCAAGCGCTCTGGCAAAACCAACAGTGCCAGCAACATTTTCGGTGCCACTTCGAATTCCCCGTTCTTGACCACCACCAATAATCTGAGGTTGAAGTCGAACATAGCTAGCAGCCCATAAAAGTCCAACTTGTTTTGGTCCATAAACCTTGCCAGCGTTAAGTGTTAACATATCGATACCAAGTCGGGATACACTAATATCTATCTGCCCAGCGCCCTGAGACGCGTCACAGTGAAGATATATCGGCGTTTTATTATCACTGTTTAGACGTTTCTCACGTTCACCCTTCACAACCTCGGCAATATCACGTATTGGTTGAATAGTCCCAAGCTCATTGTTAGCAAGGGCGACGCTGATAAGCTGGGTATCGGGCCTGATTGCACTTTTAATAGCATCAGCTAAAACAAGTCCGTGCTTATCAGCCGCAACAATGGTATGCTCGTGTTTTTTTGCGCAAGCTAACACCGCATAATGTTCAATATTCGAAACAACAACATGGCCTTCAGTACTACTAAATGCCAGATTTATAGATTCAGTGGCACCGGCTGTAATAATAATTTCGCCAGGCTTAGCTCCAATTAAATTAGCTAATTTTTGTTTTGCATCCTCATAATCTCGCCTAACCGAAACTGCTGGCGCATAAGGGCTGGATGGATTATAAAACAAATCACTAAAATAAGGTTGCATCGCAGCAAAAACACGCTCATCCATGGGCGTGGCGGCAGCATGATCAAGATAAATTAGTTTGTTTGTCATTACTTATCTAATTATAACTGTTATGCAGCTTTTTTGTCTGCAGAAACGTCACGATTATATAATTGACGCATAACACGTTCGTAATAAATTTCAGTTGCCGCAATAAAATTTTCTAATTCTTGACCCTTAATAAACTCATTATTAGTATCTTCACGGCTACTAATACGTAAAATTCCGTTAGGATGAACTTCATAATGAAGCGTTACGGATTGAGAAATTCCAAGTTGATTAACAATCTCTTGATGGAAAAACCAACTTTTTAAGTTATCATTAAAAAACTCTCGTCTTTCATTTGGCCTAAGTGGACCAAATATTTTTGATCCAATTTCACTCTCCATTGTTTTGAGTTGTTTTTCGGTCAATGGCAAGTGTTTTTGTAGCCGATCAGTAGCAAGCATTTTTTTTGTAAAGGCTTTAAAAAAAAGACCCCTATCAGACATGCTAGGCGGCCTTCTTTTCTGATTGGTTTATTTTTTCTTTACGTTCTCTATCGATTTTGCTTGCAATGTCATATAGTCTTTCTGAATCTTTATTAGCTATCTCTAAACCCATTAAGGCTTCAGAAGCAAGCCCAAGGCCTTGTCGTATTTTACTAATATCATGGATGTTTTCATTTTGTTCACAATCAATAATAGAATCAACCTCCTGTCGTGAGGTTGGGATTTGAAATTTATTTTTTTGATCTTCCATAATATTTTTTATAAACCTTGATTTAGAATTAGTACTTTATTTGAATTTCTATTTTAGAGCTTAAATAACGTACTTGCATTTGCAGTTGTTATATTTGCAATTTTGTCCACCGACATTTTACAATTAACACTATAAAATTCAGCAATATTCTTTACAAATGCTGGTTCATTTACTTTACCACGAAAAGGTACTGGTGTCAAGAATGGGGCATCCGTTTCAAATAATATTTTGTCTTTTGGTAGCATCCAAAACATCAATTGCTGAGCCGCATCTTTTGTAAAAGTGCTAAAACCATTAACCCCAATGTAAAGTCCCCGCTTTAAACCCTCTTCGGCATTTTGCGGAGTATCTGTAAAACTATGTAAAACTCCCCTAATTTTATATCCAGCGTTAAGATACTCGTCTAAAATTGGCCAAAAATCAGCATAAGCTTCACGAACGTGAAAAATAATTGGCAAATCATATTTAATGGCTATATCAATTTGTAATTTTAAAACCCTAATCTGATCTTGACGCGGGCTATTATAATAATGATAATCTAAACCAATCTCGCCAATTGCGACAAGTTTTTTATTGGTTTTATCAATAAGGTCATCTAAATTACCGATTCCATCTTTGGCATAATGAGGATGCACACCAACTGAGGCAAATATTCCATCGTGTTTTGAAGCAAAATCCAAAGCTAGCCGCGAATCAACCTCGTTGGTCCCGACACAAATCATCTGCATAACATCAGCTTGATGAGCTCTCTCAATCACTTCGTCATCGGTAAATGGATAATCAATATCATGGATATGACAATGTGTATCAATTAACATAGTTTAAGCCTTTGGTGCGTTTGGGTCGGTGGTGTGTTTGTAAATTCGGGGGAATAAAACTGCGGCAGGTGAAATAATTGAACCTGATTTAAAGACCGTGTGAATCGTTTCAGCCGTGCTTGGCAAAAATGGCACAAGTAAATCACCAATTTGTAATAATGCACCAACCGCAAAGGCTAACACCTCCGACAAATGAGCAGCAGCTTCCGCATCGGTAGCAATATTCTTAGCTATATCCCAAGGCTTAACATTTTCAATATATTGATTTAAGCTGCGGACCATTAACCAAACTTCATCAATTGCTTTGCTAAATTCAAGGCTTTCCATCGCTGAATGATAAGCATCCATGTCATGTTCGCCTTCTGGAGTTTCCCCAATAACACCTGCCTGGTAACGAGTAATCATACCAGCAACGCGTGCAATCAAATTACCTAAGTCATTGGCTAGTTCGGTGTTGTATGAATTTTCAAACTTTTCCCAAGTGAAGTCGCCATCATCAAGTGTTGGAATATGGCGCGAAAAGAAATAGCGAAAGGCATCAAGACCGTATCCATCAATAACTTGATTTGGATCAACAACATTACCTACAGTCTTACTCATCTTGGCGCCACCTACATTAACATAACCATGAACTAATAATTTTTTAGGTAATTCAAGCCCAAGCCCGAGCAACATAGCTGGCCAAATACCGGCATGAAAACGTAAATTATCTTTACCCATTACCTGTACATCGGCTGGCCAATATTCTTTCCAACCTAGCTGATCAGGATAGCCTAAAACTGTAATGTAGTTAGCAAGAGCATCGAGCCAAACATACATGATTTGCTCAGAATCACCAGGAACTGGTACTCCCCAGCTAAGATTTTTGCGAGGGCGTGAAATACTGACATCACGAAGCCCATTTTTCATCAATTCTAAAAATTCTTTTTTACGAAATTCAGGAACAATTTTCATTTCATCATTAACAATTGCTCCCCTGACTCGATCAGAAAATGAACTTGCTTTTAGATAATAATTTTCTTCGCTAAGATGTTGGTATGGCTGATTATGATCAGGACAAATTCCATTATTATCAGACGCTTCTTTATCAGTTACAAATGATTCACAGCCAATACAATACCAACCTTCATAAGAGCCTTTATAAATATATGGTTGTAAAACTTGCCAGATATATTGAACGGCACTAATGTGGTGTGGATCTGTCGTACGAATAAAATCTGTATAACTGGTCCCCATCTTCTTCATAAGTGATTCAAAATTGATATACATTTTATCAACGTAACTTTGTGGATCAAGCCCAGCTTCGGCAGCTTTGGCCGCAATTTTATTACCATGTTCATCACTGCCTACTTGAAAACGGACTTCACGACCATTTTGTTTTTGATAACGAGCCCAAATATCAGCCAAAAGATAATCTAAGGCGTTGCCAATATGAGGCGTACTATTTACATAAGGAATCGATGTGGCAATATATAATTTTTTATCCATAACTAACACTATTGTAACAGATTAGTCTATAGCTCGTCAGTAACTATCTGGAAACGCGAAAACCAATATTGGTATATTCGCCGCTTGGTGATAATGCCAACATTAAGACACCGGCATCAGTGGCAGAAAACATATTACTTTGAAAACCTCCGCCACGTATAAACGCGACTAGGGTTGAACTATCACAATCACTACGAATTTTACCTATGCCATTACTGCCGTTCCAGCTACTAGCACCCGCAATTCCGGTAGTAATTGGAAATGGATCTGGCGAAAGTGTACCATGTGTTGTAACGACGCTCCAATCACGAAATACAGATCCACCACCAGATATACCGGGTTGACCGCCGCTAGTTTGGCCAGATGTATATTCGGACAAATTACCTGCAAAATCCCAAATAACCTCACCATTTGTAAGCGTCAGAGTTCGGCGTTGATTACCGCCAACATTTGTTTCACCACTATAACCGTTATTATCATCTGCATCAGCTGCCAAACTAGCGGAGGGTGCATTATCTGTATGTCCGCTATAAATATAGCCACTGCCGACAACCCCACTGCTCCAATTGCTTGGTACTTTAAGAACATTCTGAGCAATTGTCAACCACTCAGCTTCGGTAATTATATGACAACCAACACAACCAACTACTCTAGAACTATAAGTAGTGGCGTTTGACTGAGATACATTTCCCCAAGGTAGACCAGAGACTTGACTAACAGGAACATTACCACCAGCATTTTTTGCTTCATATTTCATTACACAAAAAGTGCTAGTGCCATAAGTGATACTAGGCGGTACAACTATAAAATTCGATGGGCATTTCATTGCTGCTTTTGATATACCTAGGCTGTCGCAAACACCAATAGCCGATTCTTCGGTATATGCATTATTAATCGAATTTTTTGTACCGCGTTCGTTATAACCCCTAATACAATAACCGGTAGCGTCGGCCATTACATCAATAACATCACCATTTACGGGCTTAAAGCCCAAGTCATTATCATATCCACTATCCGAATAATATGGCTTACCAACACCGCCATTTCTTAAACGATAGCTTGACTGCAAAGAGTTCATACTATCTATTGAAGATAAGACACTACTATCATGAGCACTTGCTTGAATAGTGCTATAAGAAACAACAGTAATTGTGGCTAAAATACCGATAATAGCAATCACAACCAATAATTCTACAATAGTAAAACCATTATTGAATTGCTTTCTAATATTCATGTATTATTAACAACCTTAACTGAACTATAGCACTAGCATTATTCAAAAACAATATGTGTCAATTGTAGCCAATTATCCAAGGTTAAGGTTTCAGCACGAACGTCTGGACTGATATTAGCTTTAGATAAAATTTGCTCAGTTTCGGTTTTCGATAATTTTAAACCTCCAGCTAAACTGCTTCGAAGTTTTTTACGTTTTGCTGAGAATCCAGCTTTTACAACACGGAAAAAATCAACTTCTTTAACGTCCGTAAAGAAAGGAGTTTGGCGAGTTTTTAAAATAACCACTTGGCTATCAACCTTTGGTGGAGGTGTAAATAATTCAGCTCTTACTACTTCACCTAAAGAAACATCTGCGAATACTTGGGCACTTACCGCCAAAATACTCATATCACCTGGTTTTGCAGCCAACCTCTGGGCAACTTCTTTTTGAACCAAAAGCACCGTGGTTGCTGGTTTATTATCAGCGGTCATCAACATTTGCACAATTTTGCTGGTTATATAATATGGCACGTTGGCAACTACTTTATATCCTGAGGGTAAAGTCGATAAATCAAATTTTAGAATATCAGCATTAATAATTTCCAGGTTTTTGCCAGGAAATTGACCAGGTAGTTTACGCGCTAATTCGCCATCAAATTCAACCGCAACGACCTTATTAACACGTCGCAATAATTCACTTGTTAAAGTTCCTAGGCCTGGCCCAATTTCTAATACTACGTCGTCTGTGTTTAATTCGGCACAATCAGCAATGTGTGCTAGTACGTCACGGTCACGAAGCCAATGCTGACCAAGTGATTTGTTATTTTGGATTGCCATTTTAGTGACTACCTAATATTTGTTGAGCATAGACAATTCTTTGGCTTTCCATACAAATCCCGCAACGTTCAAATCTATTTTGGAATATCTGAACCGATTCGGTTAAAGAACTTGATGCTTTAATCGCATCACGCACGCCAGCATAACCACCATTCAATTCTTCCATTAAAAAGTCTAGTTGCGTATAAATATTATTTGGATAAGGTCGACTATATAGAGCAACTTTACGGCCACCAGTCCACTGTGCCAGACCATCGCCGGTTGTATTAAAGTGATGTTCTTGCATTAAATTCCCCATAATACCAGCTGTTTGGACTCGGCTAAAACCATGTGACATTAAATAATCCCAAACAATAGTTTCGTTTTCACTTGGTGTTGTATATTGGCCTCTAACACCAACTAATTCAATTTGGGTTTTAGGCTGTTTAATAGTTACGCTAGCTATTTCTACGCGTCCAACTTCTTGTCCGTCTTCAATTGTTATTTCATAAGATACACTGCGTATCCCCGTTTCACCTGCAGTTATAATTTCACGATAGCTAACTGATTGATCAACGTTTTCAGTTTTATCAACATCAAAAGCTATAGATTCGTCCAATGTTACAGTTTGTTTTCCCTCGCGCCAAATTCTAACGGCAAGGCCTTCAGTAAGCGTAGTTTCTTGGCTTGGCATAACTTTATCATCAACACTAAGAGTTATGCCTTTTTCAATTAACATTTCACCAACAGTCAGCCCCTGGGTACGAACGGTAGAAGTTTTGCCATATAAATTAACGACAAATGGTGTTGCGCGATTGATTGTCAATTGTAATCCCGTACCTTCGGTAATATTATCCACGCGATCAATAGTCGCGATATCCTCTGGATGAAGAACCATTCCAACACTTTTAGCAATTTGCTCAGCCGTTTGATAAGGGCTAACGACTTTTTGACGAACATTACCATCAATTATCATAACCGGCCGGGCACGATAAATATTAATTTGGTAATCAGAGGCAACCAGTTTAACCTCCGTCGCAGGTTCAACGACATCTTTACTGTCAATAACTATGCCAGCCTCTTTTAAGGCATCGCCTATAGTAGCTGCCTGGCTAAGAACAACTTTTTCAGAACCACGATCGTGGACTGTTAATAACCGTCCTGGTTGTGCTTGAGAACCATCACCAGCGTGCGTAATAACAGAATTTGAGACAACAATTGCAAGTATCAAAAACAATACGGTAGCAATTAGCGCACCGAAGGAAGTGGCAGATTTACGGATCAGTTTATTCATTTACTCGCAGTGAACCCCATAAAAAAATGATTAGTACTAGTATAGCAAATAATGGTTATGATGGCTACTTTGGCAACAAATTAATTACTATAAATATTATATTTTTTCTAAGTGAGCATATTCGGCATTTAGCTTTTTAATACGCCCATCGTCAAATTTGATCGTAATAGCCAAACCATCAACTTCTACTATTTCGCCAGTTCCAAAAGCCGCTGAACGAACATTCTCACCAACAACAAATAATTCATCACTGTAATAATCCGGTTCGTGAATAATTTGTGCTTCGGCTGGTGATGACATTTCAATTTGATTACCCATATCGGCAATAAAACGCGACATTGGATTATAGCTACGTTGGCCAAATTGCATACGACTATTGGCATAAGTAAGGTGCAGTTCTTCACGAGCACGAGTCATACCAACATAAGCTAATCGTCTTTCTTCTTCAAGTTCAGCTACGCCAGCATCATAGACTCTTGCGTGTGGCAAAATACCCTCTTCCATTCCAACGATAAAGACAACTGGAAATTCCAAGCCTTTTGCGGCGTGTAATGTCATTAATGTGACTTTTTGCCCATCACTAGCCGTATCGGCACTCGACATCAAAGCAACTTCTTCCAAAAAATCTGGTAAAGCAACGAAATTTTGAGCATCAGATAATAACGAGCCAATATTTGCTTCACGGTCTTCAGCCTGAGGGGTGCCGTCCATTATAAAGTCGCGATATCCAGTCAGCTCTAATAATTTTTCTATTAGTTCAGCTGGGCTAGCCGTTTCCAACATCGACTGAACAATTCGTAATTTTTCACCAAGCGATAATAAAGCGACTTTTGCACGCGCCGTAATTGTACTAGTTTGTTCGACACTAACAAGAGCAGTTAAAATATCCATACCACTAGCCGATTGCCACTGTAGAAACTTTTCCAGACTCATAGCACCAACGCCCCTGGTTGGAACATTTACTATTCGGCTGAAACTCATACGATCTTGTGGTTGGTAAACTAACCTAAGGTAAGCAATAATATCTTTAATTTCTTTACGATCGTAGAACCTGACACCACCTATAATTTGGTAGGGAACATGGAACTGCAAAAAAGACCGTTCCAAAGTATAGCTCTGGGCATTCGTACGATAAAGAATGGCGAAATCACTATATTTTCTGGCACCCATAGTAACGTGTGAAGAAATTCGTTCAGCTACTAAATGGGCTTCGGCAGTTTCATCATAAACCTCGTGAACTTGTACTGGTTCACCCGGTCCAGCAGCTGTCCATAATTTTTTATCAGTTCGCTGAATATTTTTTGAGATAACATTGCTGGCTGCATCCAAAATATTTCCTGTGCTACGATAATTTTGTTCTAGTTTTACAACCTTCGAACCCTTAAAATCACGTTCAAAATTAAGAATATTTGTAAAATCAGCACCACGCCAGCTATAAATTGACTGCCAATCATCACCAACAACACAAATATTTTTATTATCATTTACAAGTAGTTTAATAATATTATACTGAGCGGCATTTGTATCTTGATATTCGTCAATCAATATATGTTTGAATGTTTTTTGCCATTTCGCACGAATTTCAGGTCGCTCTTTTAACAAATGAACAGATTCAAGCAATAAATCATCAAAATCAAGTGCGCCGGCAATCTTGCGAAGTGACTCATATTTCTTATAAATTTTTGCTATATTTTTTTGGTAAGGTAGGTTTGCTGCGGCTTCATATTCTTCGGGACCTAACATCTCATTTTTTGAACTAGAGATCAAGCTACTGGCAGTTTTGGCTTTTATTTCACTGTCGCCAATTGATAGCTGCTTCATGGCCTGTTTAATTAGCCCCTGCCTATCATCCTCATCATAAATGACAAAGTTATGAAGTATGCCAATCGATTCACCTTCAATTCGTAATAATCGAACACAAATTCCGTGAAAAGTACCCATCCATGGCATAAAACCACGATTTGCACTATTTTGTCCCAGCAAATTTCCTAAACGTAAACGCATTTCACGAGCAGCTTTATTAGTAAAAGTTACTGCCAAAATTTCACTTGGCATAATGTTCTCATGCGAAATTAAGTACGCAATTCGATGCGTTAAAGTTTTTGTTTTGCCACTTCCGGCTCCAGCAAGAATAAGCAACGGCCCAGAAGTCGTCTGCACAGCGTCTTTTTGTGCCGGGTTAAGCCCATCAAATAAATCCATTACTATCTATTATAGCCTAAATTACAGATTATAAGTTAGGTAACACTAAAAAGTAGACAGCAGCACCTGAGCCTGCACCGATTATTAATAGTAAGACAATCCAAAGTACCCACAGCCAACCAGATTTTTTCTTAGTTGGGGTTAAAGCTTTGTGATATGAATTCGTGTCAAAGATTGCACCGGTTTTTTGATCACCAGAATTTGGCTGTTCTTTATATTGTTGAGTGATTGAAGTTGTTGTCACTGGTTTAGTTTCAATCGTGACTGGTGCAATAGGTAAAATAGGTACAACTGGTACAGCAGGTGTATCAGGCAAACTTTCAATAACTGGCTTTTCCTTTGGTTCATCATCAGGCTGGGCAGCACTATTTGATTCAATTAAAAGCAAATCATCCTGTAACTCTGCAGGCAATAAAGGGTTACTGTTATAGGAGCTTATATCCAAAGGCTTATTTTCTAGCTCGGATGATTTCTGGTCACCGGAAAAAGCTCCAAGTGGGCGTTTGTCGACTTTTGTACCCGACAAAAATGGTGAATCAATTGGCGCATTGTTATTTTGTTCCATGGCGTTTGCAATGTCATTACCAATTTGATCAATATCATCATCTTCATCGGCATCTTCAGATGGTTTCGAAGGACTTGCCCAATTACTACTCATTGGAGTTGGCATACTACTAACAGGTGCAGGCGTGGCAACAACAGGCGCAGGAGCAGAATATGGAACGGCAACAGGTTTAAGTTCTGGAGCTTGATTTAAATTGCGCTCTGGCATAACCAAATTTGAACGCATATTTGAAGATGGGTGCACAACATCCATAAAGCGGCCAGTACTTGGTCGTTCTACAGCAGGAGATACGGGAACAAAAGAAGGTGCAGGGACGATTGGCTGCGAACTAACTGACGAAGTAACCGGAATTTGATCATATGAACCATTGCCAAGATCAAGTGTAGTTTCCTTAGGAATATCAGCATCACTAGCCGACGCCGGCGTACTCGTAATTAATGAATTCACTGCGCGGTCAAGTTCGTCAAAGTCAAGATCTTTCATATGCTCACCCCTTAGTCTTTATCTGTTATTGTACTTTTATGTGCTTTTTTTATTATTTCACTAAATGTGTGAGCGTCCAAACTCGCCGCACCAACTAGTATTCCATCAACCCCTGGTAGGGACAAATAATCTGCCGCACTATCAACCGTAACGCTGCCGCCATAAAGAATCTGAATTGATTCAGAAGCCTTAAGGCCATATAAATGTTCAATTTGTTTGCGAATTGAGCGTACTGCCGCAATAACATCAATTGGCAATGCATTTTGTCCGGTACCAACTGACCAAACTGGTTCGTATGCAATAATTACCTGATCAAGTTCATCACTGGTAATATTAGCTAAACCACCAATTAATTGATCACGAAGCACGTCATGAGCCTCACCACTCGAACGTTCCCAAGCAGTCTCACCAATACACAAGATTGGTCGAATACCGTTACGAATCGCCGCAGCAACCTTATTACGCATGTCTTTATCTGTTTCATTAAAAATATGACGGCGCTCAGAATGACCAACAAGTGCGTATTGCACTATGCCACGAAGCTGTGTAGCCGAAACCTCACCAGTATATGAACCTTTATCGCGCCAATAGAAGTTTTGAGCGGCCAGCTTAAACTGTCGCAAATTAACCTGCAAACTCAATGATTGAAGAGTAAGTACCGTTGGCGCCAAAACAACTTCGACGTCGCGACGAACTTTAACCAGATTGGATAATTGGTGCAAATATAGACTTGCCTCTTGCATATCGAGGTTCATCTTCCAGTTACCAACTATAATCTTTTTTTCATTCGACATTTAATGTATACCACTTACGGTTATTGTTTTTATTTTACTCTAATTAAGACCTAGCGTCTAGTAACTAAATTGTACGAACTTTGATTGTATCAGTCATACCAGTTTCACCTGGTTTTTGACCACTAACAATAACAACAGTTGCTAATTCTTCGCCAAAGTAACCTTCGGCTTTTAATTCCTGAGCAAGTTTGTAGCCAGCTTCTTCGTCATCTGGCCGTACAGAGCTACGGTTAGCATAGCATAGCCCAAGTTGTTGAGCGGTTCGAAGTTCACTTGTAACGCTAACGATTGGGAAATTTGGACGGTGAGTCGCGATATTTGCAGCTGTAGCGCCAGATTTTGTTTCGACAATAATAGCGCTTGCATTCACCTGTTTAGCAAGACAAATAGCAGCAACGCTAATTGCATCTCGTCTCGTATCGTTGGCTAATTTGTCTTTAATTGCATCAACTGGTTCGTGCTCTTGAGTATAGAGAATTACCTTTTTCATAGCCTTAACGGTTTCAAGTGGATAATGACCATTAGCAGTCTCATCTGAAAGCATGACAACATCAGCGCCTTGAACAACGGCATTAGAAACGTCGCTTACCTCAGCACGTGTTGGTTCTGGGGCGTCAACCATGCTTGCCATCATTTGGGTGGCAACAATACATAGACGACCATGTTTGCGGCATAGTGCAATAATTCGACGTTGGACAATAGGTACAACTTCAGCACCTGCTTCAACAGCTAGGTCACCTCGGGCAACCATAACACCGTCACTTGCCATAACAATTTCTTCCAAAGTTTCGTCAATAATTGCAGATTTAGTTTCAACCTTAGCAATAATTTGAGCATTTGAACCACCAGAAACAAGAATTTGACGTAAATTGTTAATATCATCAGCACTCTGAATAAAGCTTAATGCAACAAAGTCAAAATCACGAGTTAGACCGAATTCAATATCAGCAAGGTCTTTTGGTGTTAGGATATCACCACCGAAGTCAGTGTCGGGTAAGTTAAAGCCTTTTTTGCTCATTAAATAGCCATCATTTTCGATGCGCACTTTAATTGCGGTAGCTGAAGATATTTCAGTAACGGTAGTTCTGATTTTACCGTCAAAAATATAGGCAGTCTCACCAACTTTAACTTTTTCTGCCAAATTATATTGAACAGGTACGGTTAAACCGCCTTGATGTTCTTCAAGTGCAAAATCAAGTGTCAAAATGTCATCTTTTTTAACATCAAGGTGATTGTCTTTGATAACGCCCAGGCGAATCTTTGGTCCCTGTAAGTCTTGTAAAATAGCGACTGGTTTGCCAGTTTTAGCGGTCGCTTCGCGAATCCATGCAATTTGCTGATCGCGCTCTTCATATGTTCCGTGGCTAAAGTTTAAACGAAATCCGTTTACACCAGCAGCGGCTAGTTTTTCTATCATATCGCTAGAAGTGGTACATGGCCCTAGCGTAGCTAATATTTTGGTTCTTTTGAAAATAATACTCATAACGGATTATTATACCACAGTATCTTAAGATTAGGCAAAACTTTGTTTAATTACGGCTATACATTGAAATAGTATTTGAGTCATAATTAGCAACGTAAACTGATCTGCCATCATTTGAAATTTTGACTTCTCGTGGGCCAATACCAGTTGCAACTACAGGTGTTGCAATATTCGTCAAAACACCAGTGCTAACATTGCGGCTATATACAGATATATTTCTACTATCAAGATTAGTAGCATAAACCGAAGCTCCATCAGCTGAAATCGCAATATTGCGCGGACCATCACCAGCGGCTATAGTTGGCGTTGCCAGCGAGGTTAATACACCAGTGCTAGTGTCGCGGCTATACATCGAGATGGAATCTGAGGCATTGTTAGTAACATAAACAGAAGCACCATCATTTGAAATCACAATGTCACGTGGAGTCACTCCGGCGGTAATTGTTGGTGTTGTCAGAGCCGTCAAGGCACCAGTGCTAGTATTACGACTATATCTTGAAACAGCGGCGGAACCAGTTGAGTTAGCGATATAAACCGAAGCGCCGTCAGTTGAGATTGCCACACTAATTGGGCTTGTACCAGTGGAAATTGTTGGAGTTGTTAACGCCGTCAAGGCACCAGTGCTAGTATCCCGACTATACATCGAGGCCGTATAATTACTAGCATTTGCGACATAAACTGAAGTGCCGTCAGTTGAGATTGAAATACTTGCAGGACCTGGTCCGGTGGCAATCGTTGGATTCGCTAACGCTGTTAAGGCACCAGTACTAGTGTTACGGCTATACATAGAAATAGTACTCGACCCAGTATTAACAATATAAACCGAACTGCCATCAGTTGAAATCGTACCCTCACGTGCTCCAGTGCCAGCGGCAATCGTTGGCGTTGCTAAAGCCATTAAGGCGCCAGTGCTAGTGTTACGGTTATACATAGAGACATTATTTGAACCGTAGTTCGCAACGTAGACCGAGGTGCCGTCATTTGAAATCGTAATACTAGTCGGATTTGTACCAGCAGCAATTGTTGGCGTCACTAACTCTGTTAATATGCCGCTAGCAGCACCAATCGGAGTAGCCGCTAATGTTGCACTAGTGCTTTCAGTTATCATATAAGACATGCCACTAGCGCTAGTTTCTGTAAGTTGAAATGATGATGGATTAATAATGTTTTCCGGAACGTAATCAAAAATATTTCCATTGCTAGGTTTAAGACAAACAGTATTAATTGCTGGCACGGCATTGCAATCTATAGCAATCGGATAGACCCCGTTTATCGTTTGGTAAATTTTTAAATTTTTTGCGGCATTCGATAAATCAGACTGAAGAGTGGCAATTGTAGCTTTTTGGGTTAAACCTATATAAATAACGATAGAAATTGCAGCTAAAATACCAATAACAATAATTACCACAAGAAGCTCGACGATTGTAAAACCAGCTGACCTTTTAGATATTGTCCTCATATTAGTCATGCTATTTTTTAAAACCTCACATTTTATCAATTAATTTTAGCATAAGACTGATAATAAACACAGGCAAACTAGGGATTCTCATCTTAAGCTGGTGATCTCGCCGAGAAAGCGGTCGCTTTGCTCCCTATTTCCGCTCGGTCATAAAAATGAGCAAGCAAATTTTTAATTCCCGTCGCTTTACGAACTCGGATTAAGTTTTGCTTTGCAAAAAATCCGAGTTTGGTTCCCATCTGAAAACAGCAAAATAAAATACCCATCAGCATGATGAGTATTTTATTTTGGTGATCTCGCCGAGAATCGAACTCGGATTGCCAGGATGAAAACCTGGTGTCCTAACCGTTAGACGATGAGACCATTCAACGGTAATTGCCAGATGATTGTAACAAATTAAGTATCTTTTGGCTAGAGGAAGGTTATAATAATTAATTTTGTCTAGTTTTGCGGGTCCTGACGCTCGGTCCGCCCCTGTTTTTCAAAAATTGATTACAATTTTATGCAAAAACGGGTGCTGCCCCGCCTCACGCCACCCGTGATAACTAGTTCTGCTAGAAAACTAACAAGAAAAACTAACAAGGACGGACCTCAATACATGGCATAGGACGGACCTTTGCAGTTCAACAAGGACGGACCTCGGAGGGTCTCAAGGTCCGTCCTTTTAATCTGTTATTTCATATATTATTTTTATACTTTTCTTTGTTTATTTTAAGGGCCGTAAGTTATAAATCTATCAAATTTATTCAAATCACGTCCAATCTCATTACTTTATATCCAACAGACTGTGCGAAGCAGCCGAACGCCACGTGCTGACGCTAACGCGTCACACGTAGAGTGTGCTGTTGGTATAAACGTAATGAGAGTGGACGGTAAGAA